>Ga0307517_10010630_pt1 | contig 12855 bp, 7 predicted proteins | sample 23_EM_MG_FD_194515 | JGI IMG/M metagenome (GOLD analysis project Ga0307517, IMG submission 194515) | Populus trichocarpa ectomycorrhiza microbial communities from riparian zone in the Pacific Northwest, United States - 23_EM | ecosystem: Host-associated > Plants > Roots > Unclassified | place...
AAGCGGGATCGCCATCGCGGTGACGACGCCGGCCAGCGTCGCATGGATGCCGGACTTCAGCACGCAGACCCAGATCACGAGACCGATCACGACATACGGCCCGATGTGCATCACGCGCGCCCGGTTCAGCAGCCACAGCAGCACGATGCCGCCAGCGGCGGCGAGCAGCATCACCGGCGAGAGCTGAGCGGTGTAGAACAGCGCGATCACGAGGATCGCGCCGAGGTCGTCGATGATCGCGACCGCGGTGAGGAACACCTTCAGCGACACCGGCACGCGCGACCCGAGCAGCATCAGGATGCCGAGTGCGAACGCGATGTCGGTCGCGGTCGGGATCGCCCAGCCGCGCAGCGCGGTCGCATCGGCGTGGTTCAGCGCGACATAGATCAACGCCGGCACGATCATCCCGCCGAGCGCGGCCGCGGCCGGCAGCGAGGCCTGGCGCACCGAGGCGAGTTCACCGGCGAGGACCTCGCGCTTGATCTCCAGCCCGACGACGAAGAAGAACACCGCCATCCACAGGTCGTTGACCCACAGCAGCAGCGGTTTCGACAGCACCAGCCAATCGTTGGCGATGCGCACTTCGCCGCGCATCTCGACGAACTGGCGGTACAGCGGCCCGAGCGCCGAGTTGCTGACGACCAGCGCAACGACGGCCGCGAACGCGAGCACGACCCCGCCGGCCGACTCGGAAGCGATGAAACGGCGAATGCTGCTGATCACGTGGCGGCCCCTGGTTCAGTAAACTGGCGCCCTGCGGCGTGCCCGCATTGTTCCTCAGCTTCTCCCCGGACCGAGAACTTCCATGACCACCACCCACGTCGTTGTCCGATACGCCGACCTCGTCGAGAGCGTCGCCGGCGCGCTGCAATACATCAGCTACTACCACCCGGCCGACTACATCGCGCACCTCGCGCGTGCCTACGAGGCCGAGCAAAGCCCGGCCGCGAAGGACGCGATCGCGCAGATCCTGACCAACTCGAAGATGTGCGCCGAAGGCCGGCGCCCGATCTGCCAGGACACCGGCATCGTCAACGTGTTCCTGAAGATCGGCATGGACGTGCGCTTCGAGGGCTTCAAGGGCAGCATTGAAGACGCCGTGAACGACGGCGTGCGCCAAGGCTATCTGCACCCCGACAACGTGCTGCGCGCCAGCATCGTCGCCGACCCGCACTTCGAGCGCAAGAACACCAAGGACAACACGCCCGCGGTCGTGCACATGACGCTGGTGCCCGGCAACACCGTCGACGTGCAGGTCGCGGCCAAGGGCGGCGGCAGCGAGAACAAGAGCAAGTTCGTGATGATGAACCCGAGCGATTCGCTCGTGGACTGGGTCATGAAGACGGTGCCGACGATGGGCGCCGGCTGGTGCCCGCCGGGCATGCTGGGCATCGGCATCGGCGGCACCGCCGAGCGCGCGATGCTGATGGCCAAGCAGAGCCTGATGGAAGACATCGACATGTACGAGCTGAAGGCGCGCGGCCCGCAGAACAAGGTCGAGGAGCTGCGCATCGAGCTGTGCGACAAGATCAACGCGCTCGGCATCGGCGCGCAAGGCCTGGGTGGCCTGACGACGGTGCTCGACGTGAAGATCGCGATGTACCCGACGCATGCCGCGAGCAAGCCGGTCGCGATGATCCCGAACTGCGCCGCGACGCGCCACGCGCACTTCGTGCTCGACGGGTCTGGCGCGGCCTACCTCGAGCCACCGAGCCTGGATCTGTGGCCCGACGTGAAGTGGGAGCCGGACTACAACAAGAGCAAGAAGGTCAACCTCGACACCTTGACGAAGGAACAGGTCGCCGCGTGGAAGCCCGGCGACACGCTGCTGCTGTCCGGCAAGATGCTGACCGGCCGCGACGCCGCGCACAAGCGCATCCAGGACATGCTCGCGAAGGGCGAGACGCTGCCGGTGGACTTCACGAACCGCGTGATCTATTACGTCGGCCCGGTCGACCCGGTGCGCGACGAGGTGGTCGGGCCGGCCGGGCCGACCACCGCGACGCGCATGGACAAGTTCACCGAGATGATGCTGGCGAAAACCGGCCTGATCGGCATGATCGGCAAGGCCGAGCGCGGCCCGGCCGGCGTCGAGGCGATCAAGAAGCACAAGAGCGCCTACCTGATGGCGGTCGGCGGCGCGGCCTACCTGGTCTCGAAGGCGATCAAGCACGCCGAGGTCGTCGGCTTCGGCGATCTGGGCATGGAAGCGATCTACGAGTTCGACGTGACCGACATGCCGGTCACCGTCGCGGTCGATTCGAACGGCGTGTCGGTGCACGACACCGGGCCGAAGGAATGGGAGTCGCGCATCAAGGCAGGCATCGGAAAGATCCCGGTCGTCGCGGCCTGATCGATCGATCGTCGAGCCGATGATCCGGCGCCTGCGCTTGGCTTCGGGGCAGGTGCTGTGGTTGTACATCGCCTGCCATTTCCTGAACCACTCGCTGGGCCTGATCTCGCTGAGCGCGGCCGAGACCGGGCTGAAGATCGCGGCGGCGACATGGCAGAGCTGGCCCGGCACCGCGCTGCTGTACGGCGCGTTCGCTGTGCACCTGACGCTGGCCCTCGCCGGCCTGCATCAGCGCCACACGCTGCGGCTGCCGCCGCTGGAGCTGATGCGCATCGTCTTCGGTCTGACGATCCCGCTGCTGCTGTTCGGGCACGTGGTCGGCACGCGCGTGGCCTACAGCCTGTATGGCGAACCGGCGCAGTACCAGCGCGTCGTCGCCGGCCTGCTGAGCTCGGGCAACACCGGCTGGCAGCTCGCGCTGCTGGCGCCCGGCTGGCTGCACGGCTGCATGGGGCTGAACGTGGCGTTTCGCCATCGTGCGTGGTTCCAGCGCTCGCGCGGGCTGCTGATCGGCTTCGCGATCGCGCTGCCGCTGTGCGCGGCCGGCGGCTACTGGGCGATGACGCGCGACGTCGCCGCGCTCGGCCTCGTCTCGGGGTCGACGACGCTGACGGCGGCGCAGCGCCTCGCGCTCGGCGAATTGCGTGGTCATTTGCTGACGGCCTACTTCGGGTTGCTCGCCGCGGTGCTGGTGTCACGCAGCTGGCGCGACTGGCGCGCGTGGCGCCGGCGCGAACTCGGGAGCTCGCCATGATCGACCGCCGAGCGGCGCTCGCGCTCGCGCTGTTCACGTGCGCAGCGCCATTCGGCGCGTCGGCCGACGGCCCGCGCCAGATCGGCTGGCCGGAGCTGATGCCGAAGGACTGGGACGCGGCCAAGGCGATGAACAGCGTCGACATCTCGAACCTGCAGGACGACGACCCGCGTGCCAACGCCTTGCTGGTGAAGATGCGCGAGGCCGCCGACAACGCCCCGCCGAACCTGGCGCTGAGCGGCACGGCGATCCGCATCGCCGGTTTCATCGTGCCGCTCGAGGAAGTGCGCGGCGAGATCAGCGAGTTCCTGCTCGTGCCCTACTTCGGCGCCTGCATCCACAGCCCGCCGCCGCCGGCGAACCAGATCATCCACGTGAAGGCGCCGCCCGCGAGCAGCGGCTGGCGCTCGATGGACATGGTGTGGGTCACCGGCACGCTGCGCGTGAACCGCGCCGACACGATGATGGGCATGAGCGGCTACCACATCAGCGCCGAAGCGCTGAGCCGGATCACGGCGTCCAAGTAACGGCGGGCCGAGCGCCGGGCCGCCCCAAGCCGGCACGCATCCCCTCGGGGGATCGGTGAACGTACTCGTTCACCGAGGGGCTCCATCTACTGTTTGCCGACCTCGGTGAGCAGCCGTGTCACGAGGTACAAGCGCGGCACGATCGAGTCGAGCTCGATGTACTCGTCGCGTGCGTGGTAGCCGAAGCCGGCCAGGCCGAAGCTCTCGACCACCGTCGCCTTGCCCGAACGCCGCGCATAGGCCGCATCGGTGCCGCCGCCGGTCATCGGCGCGAGCCCGAGCTCGCGATCGATCTCCTTGTAGATCGCCTGCGCCTTCTGCCCCAGCGCCAGGCCGGGTGCGCCGGCGACGAACGACGGGCGGCCGACCTCCAGTTTCACGCTCGTCACCGTGTCGGGAATCAGCTTGCTGCTCGCGACCTTCGCGTTCAGCGCCTCGCGCAGCTTGACCTCGGCGCCGGGCACCGTGATGCGCACGTCGCCGATCGCGGTGGCGAGTTCGGGGATCTGGTTGCGCGCCTTGTTCGAGACCACGTTGGTCCAGTTCAGCGTGACACCGGGGATGTCCTTCGCGAGGTCCCTGGTCTGGATCATCTGGTGCGAGATCTCGAGGATCGCGTTGCGGCCCAGCTCGGGCGCGGCCCCGGCGTGCGCGGCACGGCCCTTGACCTCGAGCGTGACCAGCGCGATGCCGGCCGCGCCCAGCAACAGCGACTCGCCCGGCGCGACGGCCTTCGCCGCGGTCGGCTCGAACGACAGCACCGTGTCGTGCTGGTCGGCGAGTGCCGAGATGATCTCGCCGGAGCCGACCGAGCCGACCTCTTCGTCGGGGTTCACCAGCACCGTGAGGGTGGCGTAGTCCTTCCAGCCGGCGTCGTTCAGGATCTTCAGCGCGTGCAGGACCACCGCGAGGCCGCCCTTGTCGTCGGCGATGCCCGGGCCGTAGAGCTTGTTGCCATCGAGCTTGTACGGCTGGGTCTGCAGGATGCCGGCGAGGTAGACCGTGTCCATGTGGCCCTGCAGCATGATGTTGCGCTTGCCGCTGCCCTTGAGCGTGCCGATCACGATGTCGGCACCCGCGCCGGCAGTGGTCTTGCGGCGCTCGGTCTTGAAGCCCAGCGCCTTCAGGCGATCGTCGAGCAGCGCCGCCATCTTCGCCAGGCCGTCGACATCACCGCTGCCGGTCTCGATCAGCACCAGGCTCTTCAGCGTGTCGACGACGGCCGGCTGCGCGGCCTTGGCGGCGTCCAGCAGTTTGGCGTCGGGCGCCGCCTCGGCGGTGGCCCAGCCGGAGGCGAGCTGCAGGGCGAGCAGCGGAGCGAGAACAAAGCGCGGCGAGCGTGGTGGCATGGGAGATCGACATCAAAGGGGACGCTGACGGTCCGGGACCGTCAGCTTACCAACCCCGGCGACGACGACGCAGCGTTCCGCTCAGGGCCTGAGGCGGCTGATCCGTGTGCCCCAGTTGCCCAGCGCCACGCGGGTGGCGTTGCAGCTGCCGAAGGGATCGCTCACGTAGGTCGCCAATGTGCAGGTCTGGGCGATGTACTCGCTGGCAATCCAGATGTCGTTGCCGTCGACCACGGCCGCGCCGTAGTCGCCCCAGCGGGCGTTGCTGGTGCCGGGGTTGAACGGCTCGTAGCCGGTGAAGCCGTCGGCCGGTCCTTGGCCGGCCGCGGCGATGCGCACCGGCCCGTCATGGCCGTTCAGTCCGAGCCGCACGTACGCGGCCGATGGATGGTGGTCCGCACCGACCAGCGTGAACGCGATCACCCCGTTGCCGTCACCCCGCACGGCGATCGCCGGGTAGGTCACGTTGTTGCCCGCGACGCCGATCTTGCCTTCGCTCTCGACCACGCCGAGCACCGAACCGTGGTGCGCGTACGGCCGGATGGCGTAGTAGGCGATGCCGGCCTGCGACGTGCCGCGGACGTTCAGCGCGGTGTCGAGTGCGCCGTAGAGACGCCCCCCGGCATAGAAGACCTGCTGCATGCGGGAGTCGTTGCTGTCCAGCAGCTCGGGCGTCGGGACCGCTGGCGGCGGGCTGTCAAAGAGGTAGGTCCAGCAGCCGACGCCGAACGGCGTCACCAGCGTCGTGTCGTTGATGCACTCGCCGAGCGGCGTCGATCCCGGCTTCTGACTCGACAGCGGCGGCACGCCGTACTTGCGGACCTTGACGGTGCTGTCGACGAGCGCGACATCCGGCGTGTTCGTGTTCAGCGAGCGCGTGTTGCCCAGCGCCCAGACCCGCAGGCGGTTCTCGTTGCCCGATTCGGTGAACACCGCCAGCGAGCTGAGGAAGTACTCGGTGCCGCGATTGACAACGGCGAAGTCTCCGCCCGGCGAGACGGCAGGCCAGACGGTGAAGCCGGGGTTGCCGTCGAGCAGGTGGTCGTTCGTGTCGATCTGCACCAGCGTCGCCGCGGCCGCGCCCTGCACCAGGTCCTTCTTCGACAGCGCATAGATCTGCGCGCCGTTGAAGCCCCCGGAGAACGGAAATTCATTCGTCGTCAGGTAGATGCCGTGTTCGTCGGCGCCGATGTGCGGGTAGTCGCCCAGGCACGGGCAGTTGGCATGAACCGGCGTGCCCTCGGTCCCGTCGTCCTGCGCCGGGATGCGGTAGATCGTCCAGGAGCCGCGCGGATCGCCGGAGCTGCTGACGGCCAGATCGAGATGGTTGCGGCCCGTGGCACCTCCGCTCACCGGATCGACGTCGATCGTCAGGATGACGTGGAAGAAACGCTTGACCTGCGGGTCGTAATAACAGGTCGGATCGGTGAGCGACGGACCGAAGGTTCCGGTGCTGCGGTCGATCGCCGGCGCATAGCCGTAGAACGAGTTCAGGTCGACCACACCGCTCAGCGGATGGCCCTGGCGGTCGAAGACCCGGATCACGTCGTTGACGGATTCCAGCACGAAGCCGTTGCCCACGCACAAGGCCTGGTCCGGTGGCTCGACAGTGAACTGGTTGCCGCCGTTGGCGAGGCGCTGATCGCGCAGCGACAGGCCGTCGAAGCCGCTCACCAATTGCGGCCCCGGCCCCTGCCGCTCTTCGCCGCCAACCCACTCGCCGCTTCCGCGGTGACGCGCGACCGAGCGATTGACCATCCGAGTGCGCGCCTGCTTCAGCGACGCGCTGAGCGATGCTGAAGCCGCGCCTGTCGCTGCCGCAGCATCCGGACCATCCTGCAGTTTCGGCAGGTTCGCGAAGGTCGGTGCGAATTCCGGCGACTGCACGCCGTCGCGGCCCGGCGCGATATTGCGAAGCTGGGCGCTGCCCGCGCTTTGCACCGAGCGCACGGTCGTTGCGGCCTGCGCACCGATGCCGGCAAGGACGCCGCACGCTGCGGCGACGAAGAACCTGAACCAAGGTGATTTGGTGGCCATGAAGCACTCCTCTGCTCTTGAGAGTCACGATCCCCGAGCGTTCGCCCGATCACGCCAGTGCGGAACATAGTCCAGCGGCGCCGGCAGATCAATACCGGTCGATGTAGGAAGCGCGCCCGACCAAGCGCAGAGATCGTGGCCAATTGCCTCGCAGATCAACGCTTCAGCTTCGCCGGTGACCTTCACACTCATCGAACATCGATCCGAGCCTTGCAAGTCCGAGGGTCCGTGACTTCGTGGCGCCAGCGCTGCGTCGGATGACTCCTGCAATGCCCACACCCATGAAGCCAAGTCGCAACCCCATCCGGCTGTTCGTCGAGATCCTCCTGATCGTGGCGGTGGTTCAGGCCGTCGTGATGATCTCCCTGCCCGCGATCGCCGCCGGTCTGCCGGCTCGAAGCCAGTTGTTTCTGAGCGCAGCGCTTCTGGTATTTCTGGCCGGCCCGAGCATTTACTGGCGTTGCATGGCGGGGCCAAGTCGGGCGTCGACGCCGTCGAGCGGCAAGACCCCGCGGAGCAGCACCGTCAGTTCCGCCATCGCGATGACCGCCGCCACTCAAATACTGGGGGTGGCGTTGACGGGCGTAGGGGTGGTCTGGCAACTGCACAGCATTTCGGCAGCGGCCCAAGAGAAGTTCGAACGCCGTGCCGAACGGATCGAACGAGATGTGCGCCGCAACTTTGCCCTGGCCGTGTACGGACTCAACGGCCTGCGCGGCATATTTGCAGCAGATGGCGAAGTCACTCGAAACCAGTTTCGCGCTTGGGTTCAATCCTGGGACCTGCGTACCGAGTTCCCCGGCGTGCGGGGCTTCGGATTCATCGAGCGCGTGAAGCGCGACGACCTCGCGGGCTTTGTTGCCGCGCAACGGGCGGATGGCAGCCCCGAGTTCGCCGTAGACACGGCCGGGAACGCTCCGGACCTCTATGTGGTCAAGTACATCGAGCCAAGCGCTTCGAATCGAGCGTCCCTGGGCAAGGATGTGGGACGCGAGGCGGTTCGGCGCGAAGCGGCCGAGCGCGCCGTGAGCAGCGGCCTGCCGGCCCTCAGCGGCAGCATCACACTGGCGCTGGACGACAAACGGGGTCCAGGCTTTCTGTACTTCGTGCCCGCCTACCGGGCGGGCAGCGCAGCCACCGCACTCGCCACCCCGGAACAGCGTCAACCCATGATGATCGGCTTGCTGTATGCACCGATCATGGTGTCGGAGATCATGAAGGGCGTGACCGACGTCGCCCAAGGCACGCTCGACATCGAGTTGTTCGGACGCGAGACGGCACAGGCCGGCGACCTTCTGTTCGACAGCCGACGCGACGCCTCGAGCAAGGGCGCTCCAGCCCCCCGGGCTTCTGACCACGCATTCGAGTCGCTGCGTCTCTTTGTGGTTGGCGGACGCACGCTGGCGCTGCGGGCCACCAGCACGCCAGCGTTCGAAGCCTCGGTCGACCGTTCCAGCGCCGCCTTCGTCGCGGTGGGAGGCGTACTGGCAAGCTTTCTGTTGGCGTTGGCGGTCTGGCTGCTGGCGGTTGGACGTGTTCGCGCACAAAAGCGTGCACAGCGCATGACGGCCGATCTCGCGCGCCTGGCGCGCGTCGTGCAGCACACCTCGAATTCGGTGGTGATCGCCGATGCGCAGATGCGCATCAGCTGGGTCAACGAAGGCTTCACCCGGATCACCGGCTACACCCTGGAGGAAGCCGCAGGACGGACGCCCGGCGAGCTCCTTGCCAGCGGCAAAGCGGATCCGGCGACGATCGAGACCCTGCTCGATGCCGTGGCCACCGGCGCGGCCTGTCGGGTCGAGGTCCTCAACCGTGCCAAGGATGGCCGCGAATACTGGATCGACACCGAAGTTCAGCCGACGCGAGACGACGATGGCGTGTTGATCGGGTTCATGGAGATAGGAACCGACGTCACCGAGCGGCATGCACTTGACGAGGAGTTGCGCCGCAGCAATGAACTGATGACCGGCGTGCTTCAGAGCCTCCCGTGTGGTCTGAGCGTGTTCGATGGCAACCTGAGGTTGGTGGCCCACAACCCTCAGTTCCGGCAACTGCTGGACCTGCCCGACACCGTGTTCAACACGCGAGAGGTGACTTTCGATCAGATCGTCCGCCTCGGCGCCGAGCGCGGAGACTACGGCCCTGGAGACATTGAAGACATCACGGCCGATGTCATCGCGCGCGCGCGCAATCCCGTCGTGCAGTTCTTCGAGCGCGAACGCGCCAACGGCCTCCCGTTGGATGTGCGCCGGGCGCCGATTCCTGGCGGGGGCTTCGTCACGACCTACACGGACGTCTCCGCGCGCAAGAAGGCCGAGATCCTGCTGAAGGAAGCGCTGGTCCGGGCCGAGCAGGCCAGCGTGACCAAGAGCCAGTTCCTGGCCAACATGAGCCACGAGATCCGCACGCCGATGAACGCGATCCTGGGCATGCTGGGCCTGCTGCAAAAGACGGCGCTGACGACGCGGCAACTCGACTACGCCACCAAGACCGAGGGCGCTGCGCGTTCGCTCCTGGACCTGCTCAACGACATCCTCGATTTCTCGAAGGCCGAGGCCGGGAAGATGACGCTCGACGCGCGCCCCTTCCGGCTCGACCGCCTGCTGCGCGACCTCTCGGTGATCCTGTCGTCCAACGTCGGAACCAAGACGATCGACGTGCTGTTCGACATCGACCCCTTGGTTCCACACTGCTTGCTCGGCGATGACATGCGGCTGCGACAGGTGCTCATCAACCTGGGCGGCAATGCCATCAAGTTCACCGGCGAGGGCGAGGTGGTCTTGAGCCTGCGGGTGGTCGAGCGCACCGAGGCAGACGTGCTGCTCGAGTTCGCGGTGCGCGACAGCGGCATCGGCATCGCGCCCGAGCATCAGGCGCACATCTTCACCGGGTTCTCGCAGGCGGAGGCTTCGACGACGCGCCGCTTTGGCGGCACCGGCCTGGGGCTCGCGATCTGCCAGCGTCTGGTCGGATTGATGGGCGGCGAACTCCGGTTGCACAGCACACTGGGCAAGGGCAGCACCTTCCACTTCCAGATACGGCTCGCATTGGCCGAGACGCCCGGTGACGAGCCCTCTTCGCGTCAGTCCGACATGGGGGCCGTCCGCGCGCTGATCGTCGACGACAACGCCAGTGCGCGCGAGGTATTCGTCGGCATGGCGCAGTCGCTGGGATGGCAAGCGGACGTGGCTGCCAGCGGCGCCGAGGCGATCACCCTGGCGGCGGCGCGTGCCTCTGAAGGCCTGCCTTACGAGACGGTGTTCATCGACTGGAAGATGCCGGGGCTAGACGGCTGGGAGACCAGCCGACGCCTGCTGGCGATGGCGGGGGCTTCTGAGCAAGCCGCGCCGTTGCTGTTCATGATCACTGGCCATGGACGGGACGCGCTGGCGCAGCGCAGTGCCGAAGAACAGGCGATCCTGAGCGCCTTTCTGGTCAAGCCCGTGACCGCTTCGATGCTGTTCGATGCGGTATCCGATGCGCGCGTGGCGCTGGCCCATCCTGAGTTGTTGAATCGGCCGGCGGCACGGACCAGCGCGCAGCGGCTGGCGGGCATGCGCTTGCTCGTCGTGGAGGACAACCTGAACAACCAGCAGGTCGCCCAGGAGCTGCTGACCGACGAAGGCGCGCATGTCGCGCTCGCGGCCAACGGGCAACTGGGCATCGATGCCGTGGCCGCCGCCGACCCGCCATTCGATGCCGTGTTGATGGACTTGCAGATGCCGGTGATGGATGGTTACGCCGCGACTGCCCGGATTCGCCAGCACCTGGGCTTGACGGCGCTGCCCATCATCGCGATGACTGCCAATGCGATGGCGTCTGACCGCGAAGCATGTCTGGCCGCGGGAATGAACGACCATGTGGGCAAGCCCTTCGATCTCACCCATCTCGTGGCCACCTTGCTGCGCCACACGGGCCGTGCCTCCGCTCCTGTCACGAGCGTCGAGCCGAAAGCAGGCGCCATACCGACCGAACTGCTCGAGGAGGCGGAGAGACGAGGTATCGACCTGACCGCCGCGCTGGGTCGCATGGGAGGCAACAGCCACGCCTACCTGCGCACACTGCGATCGTTCTTCAAGGACCTGGCGACGCTGCCGGATCAACTGACCTCGCTCTTGCAGCAAGGCCGGTTCGATGAATCGCGGCGCCTGATGCATACCTTCAGAGGCCTGGCCGGCACGCTCGGCATCCGGCCGCTGGCCAGTCTGGCAGCGGATGCCGAACGCATGCTTGGTGGGGCCGAAGCACCCGCGCAGCAACAGGCCTTGATCGAGCAGTTGAGCACGCTGGTAGCGGCCACGCTGCGAGACATCACCCACGTCGCCGACGCGGTGCGTGGGTCTTTGCAAGCGGAGACTCCTCGGTCCCGAGCGGTTGCCGATGCGGGCCGCGCAGAACCTGCCGACCTGCCGGGCTTGCGCCGCTCGCTTGACGAACTGACGCGCCTGCTGCGCAGCGCAGACATGCGCGCGTTGGAGGTCTTCGAGCAACTGCAGCAGACTCATGCAGCGCACATCCAGGACGCCCTGCAGCCGCTCGACGCGGCAATGGCCTCGCTTGACTTCGATCAAGCCCTTTCGGAGTGCCAGGCGCTAAAAGAGAGGTTCGACAAGTGAATGCCGCCGTGTCTGGAATCTCAAGCCCTCTTTCTGCCTTGCTGGAGGCAGCGAACCCGCTGCCTTGCGTTCTCATCGTGGACGATCAGCCGATCAACATCCAGGCGCTCTACCGCATTTTTTCCCCCGACCATCGGGTTCTGATGGCCACCAGCGGTGCCAAGGCGCTGACTCTTTGCAAGGAAGACCCGCCCGACCTGGTCTTGCTCGACGTCGTGATGCCGGAGATGGATGGCCATGAAGTCTGCGCGCGACTCAAGGCAGACGAGGCCACTCGAAACATCCCGGTGATCTTCATCACATCGCACACCGATGCCGACGAAGAAACCAAGGGGCTCGAACTGGGCGCGGTCGATTTCATCGCGAAACCCGTCAACCCTGCCGTGGTGCGGGCGCGAGTCAAAACGCACCTCACGCTGAAAGCGCACGCCGATCTGCTGCGCCAGATGGTGTTCATCGACGGCCTGACCGGCGTGGCCAACCGGCGTTGCTTCGATGAACGACTGGGCACCGAATGGCTGCGCGCCGCGCGCAGCGCCTTGCCCCTGGCGCTGCTGATGCTGGACGTCGATCACTTCAAGCGTTTCAACGATCGCTACGGCCACCTGGCGGGTGACGAATGCCTGCGGCGGGTGGCCCTGGCAATCAAGGACGGTCTGCTTCGCCCGGGCGACCTGGTTGCGCGCTATGGCGGCGAGGAATTCGCCTGCATCCTGCCCGGGACCGATTTTGAAGGTGCCCTGGCCGTGGCTGCCGGCATCGAGCAATGCGTGCGCGGATTGCAGATCGAGCATGCGGATTCCGACGTGTCCAATGTCGTCACCATCAGCATCGGCGTCTCCATGAGCCTGCCGGAACGTGACGGTGATCCCACCCGTCTGCTCGCGCTGGCCGATGCCCAGTTGTACCGCGCGAAGCACACAGGTCGCGGGCGCGCTTGCGGCGCCGTGCTGGGCGCGAAAGCCTGACTGCCCGCGGCGAATCGCAAGTTGCCGGGACGCGCGGCAAGTCAGTGGCAGTTCGACCGCTACCCGCGCGGGTGGTGCGCCGCATGCAGCTGCTTGAGCCGCTCGCGCGCGACGTGCGTGTAGATCGTCGTCGTCGAGATGTCGGCGTGACCGAGCAGCATCTGCACCGCGCGCAGATCGGCGCCGTGGTTCAGCAGGTGCGTCGCGAACGCGTGGCGCAGCGTGTGCGGCGACAGCGGCACCTGCAC
>Ga0307517_10010631_pt1 | contig 12854 bp, 17 predicted proteins | sample 23_EM_MG_FD_194515 | JGI IMG/M metagenome (GOLD analysis project Ga0307517, IMG submission 194515) | Populus trichocarpa ectomycorrhiza microbial communities from riparian zone in the Pacific Northwest, United States - 23_EM | ecosystem: Host-associated > Plants > Roots > Unclassified | place...
CATGAGTAATTTCGTTCGCTGATGGTTTGCAACTACTTGGGGTATCCGGTATGCACCGAATGTGGTCCCTGTAGATGAACAGATTCGCCGGAAACTGAAGTGACTCGACGGCACCCGTTGTGAGCGGCGGTCGAGTAAAGTACAGTCGTCATAACATCATTCAACGGATCTGAGTGTATTGACGATGTGATTTATTTCACCCTGCGAGCCACCTCCCGTTCCCACGTTAGCCACACGGGAGCGGCAATTGTGGCGTCCAAAAAGTGGTCGTGGTGTGGCTCTGGGAAACGTAGCAAGCGTGAGAACCTAGTTTTCGCGGTTTGCCGAACAACTGTACAACACCAAATCCCTCGGTCAACGCGACCATATCCACCCCCAAAGGGACAGTAATCACCAGGAAAGTCCTCCGACATGGTATGTCTATCTTTGACATCATAGTGGGGGTCGTAGCTGATGAGGTGAACCGCAGCCAAAGGAGATCCGCGACATCAAGCAGTTCATTGAAATCGCCAGGAGGAAGGATGCCTCCGGTGCGTGGATCTGTTCCGGTGACTTCGTTCACAAGAACAGCAGGGCTGACTTATGCACCTGCACACAGCTGCCCGGATAAAGAAGGTCACCCCTCGAGTGGCTGGCGGCAAGACGAAAACAAAATTCAAGATCAGGTGCTCGCGCTATCTCTACACATTGTCACTCGATGATACCGAAAAGGCGGAGAAGCTGACACAGAGTCTGCCACCCGGTGCGCACATCTGCGTACCCCGAGCCGGTGTAAACGCTGAACCCACCCGTTTGTAGGCCTGAACGTCGTGGAGGTCAAGAAAACTTCCAAGAAGTAATTTTCGACCGTTTCTGCACAAGTGTATCAACTAGGTTGCTCTTTTGAGCGTGTTTCTGCAGTATGACACAGCACGACCATGGCATTTCCTAATGTGACATCCATTGTGTTCATCCGACGATACGTCAAGCCGTCTCCGAACGTCATGATAAATACCGGTAGACCAAACCAAGTGTTGATGACGTTCCTATCAGCACCCAAGTCCCGATTTCTGCTGAGGTCTTGATGAAAGTTTTACGCCTTTCCGTTCTCCCACCCCCATCCAAACTCCTGAAACCCCTGCCTCCGGCTTCGAGATCTTTGGTGTCTTCGGAATCTTTGATTAAGAGGTCTGTCGTGGCTCGCAATACCTGGCCGCCATCGAGGAAGGAAAGCGGGAAGAGATTCACGACGAACAGAGAGAGCATTATCGTCTGTATGTATCTGTGCGCCACTATTAACGATAGTATGCGGACCAGCTTGCCTGAGACACGCACGACATGTAACTTGCGAGTGACTTGGGCAGCCACAGCGGATATATGAAAGCCCGAGGACGAAGCCCGCCCACCTCAACTGCCGCGACGATGAGTGGATATGCAACTAACAACAATGGGAATGTAATTCACCCTGTTCCCAGACCTCCAACGGAGGGCCACTCCAAAGAACTGTTCTTAGTTCCTCGCCCTTGCGTATTTCGACCCTAAGGAGTGGATTCGATGAAGTATATATGACACATGTAGAATTTCCTCCACAGGCGCTGCTGGGTGAACACCGTTTTCTGTAGTTCTCGGTCATTATGGGTATAGGGTCGAGGCAACGGTCGACCGTTGTGGTCGAACGGAGCGACGGTGAAAAACAGGCAACGCCATCCCCGTGCGGCGCATCGCTGGAACAGCAGTCGCTTGGTTGGTCTTAGGGCAGTAAGCAGGCATCGATCACTTGTGGGGGTGACGTAGTTACCCTGGAACCATTCCGTTTCAACGCACCATCCTGTCAAGGGAGAGGCTGGTATGGCATCTGGGTCTAGGAAATACTGGGGCCACAGGTCTTGGTGAAGGTCTGATCCCAAAGTGAAGTCATTGAGCCTCGTGATCGTATCTCCTGGTTGGATATGTCCGTTCAGAGGAGAGTCCTGTAAATAGCTGATCCATCAGCCTAATTCGAGATGGACCTTACTCGACGTACACCGTCAATACTGATGACAACCTTTCCCAACCAGGATACATCTTCATAACCAACGGCCAGCATCAGATCACCAAACCCGGTCCGCCCGAGGAGCGAGACAATGACGAAGATTAGGATGTTATGATATGCTCCGGCCGATGCTATGCGTAACCTTCCATTGGCGGGTAGTCGTGACGTGGTTCCGGAGGAGATGGAGACAAATGCAGACGGTATCAATACAAGTAATGATGCTCCCGCAGAAGTCAAAGGGACGTTTTCCCTATGAACGGAGTTCGGTCGCCGGTGAGAATGTGAGTGGGCGGAACGACTCACACTGCTGCGGCTACAGCATGCCCGAGCTCGTGAAAACATAAACTGATGAAAAGCGAGAACAAAAGGACTGGGAGGTCACCGAGAGGGGTGGTGATACCGGGTATCTGTCTGATTGCAGCCGTAGGGTCATAGATAGCAAGGACTAACTTACGATAAGATAGAACGGAAGTCCACCGCCTCGTGGAGTTGGTGTAGCACCCCGCCTCACCAGCCCCTCCCCGGTAGGTGGGGTAGCTAGAAGCAGATAAGAGAGCTTCCAGGTTGTCCACGCGAGCATTCCGACACCACCCAATGTGCCAATGACGCCCAAAGCCGCGCCGAAGCCATAGAAAGATTTCAAGACATCCTTTAACGCTGGGTTCCGAAGCAGAGTCCACGCGAACTTATCGTGGGTTTGATTGAAGGCTGTCGTCTCGACGATCAAATGGAACGGTCTGAGTTTGACCTGATATTTTGCTGACTGTGTCCGCGGGGTGCCATATACTGGCAAGGGGAGACGACTGGGTTTCTCTTGTCGGTGTTTGTTTACAGCATAGATGATGGCCCAGAGCAGAGCGAGCGAATAGAGTAGCCCAAGCATCGGCCGTGGTGGCCGTTTACAGCAAACTTCACCGCACAGCTTGGACCGACACGCTCGCTGACCATCTACCACCACCCGTATCCTTCCTCTCTGCCCTTCATGAAGATTTACTCTCTCTCTATAATTCTCGCGCCTCCTGCTAAGGCCTGTACAACACTTTCTACTGCTTCAGATTTGTCCTCGTTTCCTTTTTATCAAAGAGGATCGGTGGCAGAATTCGTTGCCTTCTTCTCCAAGACCATCGCCGAGCGAACCCCTCAAGGACAGCGCCAGAGCGTGCAAGAGAATGCCTACACTGCGCATGTGTACAACAGGGGAGGTGCTGAACAACTGACTGGTAAGTCTTTGTTGTCTAGGGTGTAGTTCTATGTCTGTTCGGAATGCTTACATGGTCCTCCCAACACAGCGGTGCTCATCTGCGACCACGAATACCCCGTCCGGCCGGCCTTTTCACTCCTGACCAAACTGCTCGATGATTTCACGTCGAAAGTTCCTCAATCTTCATTCGGAAACCCATCCGCGATTGACTTCCCGGAAGCGGCGATGTATTTGCAGAAGTACCAGGATCCAAGACAGGCGGATGCGATCATGAAGGTGCAGCAGGAGCTCGACGAAACTAAGATTGTTTTGGTACGTTCTCGCCTTCACGTTGTCACCCGTCATAATTGTTAACACGGCCGCCACAGCATAAAACGATCGAGTCGGTGCTGCAACGTGGAGAGAAGATTAACGATTTGGTGGATAGGTCCCAAGCGCTGTCGGCTCAGAGCAAGATGTTCTACAAGACGGCCAAGAAGGTACGTGCACCGTTGTATTCCGCAGAGGGCGTACGCTTACCTCCCTCGTTCTATTGGTAGCAAAACTCGTGTTGCTTGATCATGTGACGGATGTTCTCTTTCAGCTTTTTCTAAATGCCGCAGCAGCAGAGCCTGTATTCCATCTATACACGCAGTGTCTCGGGCAAACTACCTCCCAGTTGAGACACAGCTTGTGTATTGACCAATGGTGATGATGCGCGACTGGCATCATTTAATCGACACTTGGAGTTGTTTTCCCGTTAGTGCAGGTCGCCTCTTCTCATGCTGTGAAGTGTCGAGCTTTGGTGGATCTTAAGATACGGGTAACGAATCTCTCTAGTCTGGTTTGGTCACCTTTAGGTGTTGTGCTGTTATTGACTCTGCCGCACTTCCTTGAACGTGTTTGTGGGAATTCGGAAAAGAGAAGAAAAAAACCGATGTCTGGCTGCAGTGTCCATCGCGTGGTTGCTCTTTCGAAGCCCGGAACCCCTGGTTAATTAATGTGAAGAAGGCTAAGCGTCGCCAGAGGAGCCATTGTAATCTCCATGATTACTGTTTTATTCCGAACTCCCCGGGGCCATCCAATGTTTGGTTTATATCACAACTTCCCCGTAGCCACTTGGGTATTTCAGCTGGTCAATCCCCGTTGCCGCCTGGCTCAACTTCCTCTCCCTTCTCCCCCATTGTGATGCCTTCTCCGTTGACGAAACTCGCTGAAGCCACCGCCAACTTCTCAAGAGGTCGAGTCGAGCTTAACGAAACAGCTTGGAGGCCTGTTCCCAAACTCCTCACCAGGAGTGTCCACGAGGTGGACAAGGTATCTCGAGCAGGGCACCCTTTTAGCCCGAGCGATTTGGTGGGTGATTCCATTCCATCGTGGGATGCGCGATCACTTGATCCACAGTCCATTATCAGCCCGCGTACATTGATGCAGTGAAGAATATGAACGGAGTGGGTCTCGATGATAGGAAGTTCTTGGTGGGCGAACTTTCCGTTCATCCAAATGACCGGCATGTTCTCACAAATGCGCGGAATGCAGCTGGAGAAGTTGTTGATCCTCATGTCGCGCCTTCCTAAAGGTTCAAAACTTGGGAAGGCGATCGAGCAGTACGTTGTTGGACTGTTGTACAGGGACCTTCCGCATCCTCCAGGCCCATATCTCGCATTACCTCCAGCGGGCACAATTCCATATCCCCAACCAGCAGGAGTTCACTATGCCTATCGGTCCGCAGACGGATCATACTACAACCCACTCACCCCTTCTCTGGGAAAGGTTGGCATGCCTTACGCTCGTTCTGTCCCAACGAAGGCTACGACCCCGGTTTCACATCTTCCCGACGCGGCTACCGTATTCGACACCCTCCTACGTCGGGACCAGTTCATTCCCCACCCCGGGGGACTATCAAGCCTCTTCTTTGCGTTCGCCGATCTGATCATTCACTCCATATTTGAAACCAGTCACGCCGATTGGTCCATCAACAATGCGAGCAGCTACCTTGACCTCGGCATCCTCTACGGGAGTTCTGAGAAGCAGGTCAACTCCGTCCGACGGCTGGACGGATCAGGAAAGATTTGGAACGACGTTTTTGCCGACCCGAGGTTTCTATTTATGCCGCCGTCTGTCTGTGCGCTCCTCATCATATTCTCGCGGAATCATAACGTGAGTTTCCCGCCCATACCCGGCGGCCATTCCTCACAACCTTGTAGTATGTTGCGGACAAGATATTGAGCATCAACGAGAAATCCACTTTCTCACCTCTACCTCTCGCCGATTCCGCCGCACGAACCGCCCAAGATGACGAGATTTTCCACCGGGCGAGGTTGGTGAACACTGGGTTCTTTATGCAAGTGATTTTACGTGACTACATTGGCGTGATCCTGGGAATGGTTCGGGACGGCTCAACCTGGAGGTTAAACCCACTAGAGGTGACTATCGTCGATTCCATGAGGTTTCGTCGGTCGTTGACTTCCACCCTACCAGGCTGCCAGGGATTCTGATCATTCTTTCATACCCCGAGGCGAAGGGAACGTTGTCTCCATCGAGTTCAACCTGTTGTACCGGTGGCACGCGTGTATCTCTGAGCAAGACACGGCCTGGACTGAGCAGGTTTTCGAGAAGCTATTCCCGGGGAAAGATTGGGATCAGGTACGAATGACCCATCCCTCCAGTCATTTACTGACCCTGTCATAGATTACTGTCGCGGATTTCCAAGCAGCAGCCGCTGGCAAAACAATGCGGCCTGGCCCTGATGTCAAAGCGTGGACCTTTGGCGGGTAAGTCGTCCCGGAGACCATGGAAAGCTTGGGTACTCATGCGCTCCTCAGTCTTGAACGTGGATCGGATGGTTCGTTTAAAGATGCGGACATCGCCAACTTTCTCCATAGCGCAACGGAATCAGCGGCGTGTGGATTCAAGGCTCGGGGGATCCCCAGCGTTCTTCGTGTGATTGAAATCATGGGAATCGAGCAAGGGAGAGCGTGGGGTGTGTGTTCGCTAAACGAATTCAGGAAGTTCGTTGGGCTCAAACGTGAGGCTTCCTTCCGATGGGTCCTGACCCACTAGCTGACGTGCGTGTATAGCCTACGAAAGCTTTGAGGAATGGAACCCGGACCCCAAGATCCATCAAGCTGCTGCTAACTTGTATCAAGATATCGACCGCCTAGAATTACATGTATGGCTCAACTCTTTCGATCCACCTCCAGTCTGCTCAAGCACTTACAGGTCGGCATGCAAGCTGAGGAAACCAAACACCCTATGCCTGGGGCCGGGCTATGTCCCGGATACACGATTTCGAGGGCAATTCTTTCCGACGCGGTCTGTCTCACGAGGGGGGATCGCTTCATGACGACTGAGTTTACCCGTGCGTGGATTCATCTACGTGTAAGATTTTACCTTTGACGGCAGCACCACACAGCATTCAACCTGACTATCTGGGGATACAATGATTGCCAATTCGACGAGAACGATGGTTCGTTCGGAGGGATGTTGTCTAAACTTCTCTTCCGCCATTTGCCAGAGTACTACCCTCCAGGCTCCGCATATGCCCATTTTGCATTCATCGTGCCGGAAGCCATGCGTGGATACATCAGTGGTCGAGGGTACTCGGAAGATGACTACACTTGGATGAGACCGACAAAGACACCTCTTGGATTGGGAACCATTGAGGACCGCGTGCAGAATCTTGTTCGTTACCCGCTTGTCAGCGTACGTTTGCGAAAACTGTGCTCTTTGATACCCCTCTGATTGCGGTGTAGGTCAAGGAGCCATTCTTCTCGAGCAGGGCAGTGGAGCATACAGCATCCTCTTTCTTCCATATTACAAAGAGGTTAATTGAAGAAAGGTTTACGTTGGATATGGATTCGACGGCGCGGCATTTGAACATCGTTGGAGATGTCGTGAACCTTGTCCCGATTTATTGGATTACCGAGGAAATTGTGAGTTCGTCACCTCTGCATTATCTCCAGGCCGTTGACAACGTACACGAAGGGGGATCCACCTACCAAATCCAGGACAGATCCGGCTGGGGATGTAAAGGATGTGTATAGTTCTTTCTCGGAAGTGACTGAGTGCGTTTGACTCGGGAGAACCATACCAGGAGCTGACCACGCCCTATTCTAGCTACATTTTCGCGAACATTGAGCATTCACGAGACTGGGCATTACACAAAGCGTCAACTCAGACCGTCTGCAAGTTCAGTTCATTGATTGAAGTGCTACTTCGAAACTCAACGGACGGGCTGGTATGTGACGCTTCACCCCGACTTTGCCTCGGCACTCAGCCTTCACCTCGGCCAGCTCAATGCGTTAAAGCGCTTCCTGAAATTGGGGCCCTCTTATCCAGTCCATGAATCCCTGATGAAGCGTCTCAGTAAAGTTTTCGGTCAGCCACAGAACGTGGCTGCCAGCGTTTTCATGGAGACAGCGGCTACTGCTGCCCTGTTCTCAAAGGCGGTTGCTCTCGTCATCGATTATATCTTTAATAACTTGAAGGCGAAGGACGTGCACAACTACCTCCATCCGAAGGACGCAAAGGGTGATGGAGGGGTGATCTCGCTGATCAGAGAAGCACTTCGTGAGAAGCTGAAACCTCATTAACCGGAACTCGTGTCTGATGTTTAAGTTTCCAGACCTTCAGGAACCTGGTCACTATTGGGACGAGCAGGTTCTTGGCGTAAGGCCGACCGAGTCTCCATTGGAGAATTATGGGTAAGATTTTACTATTCTAGAGACGGGCGATGATTCTGACCCTTTGCAGGCTGTTGGACCCCTCTTTCTTCGAAAAGGTCCGCACCCGAACGTTTCGAAGCGGAGCGAGCGCGTGTTTCTAAATCCCCCGTTTCAGGCGACGGTTGAAATTCTCCGGGCTGTATTCACCCGCGACGACATTGTGAAACGCCCCAACCAGCCGGTCAACATGGGAAGGTGATTAAAGCACGGTCCCATTAGCTTGATGTATTGGCTTCTGAATCTGCCATGCACGAACATTATAGCTTCAATAATCAGATCGCGAAGGACCACATCGTTCAATCGTACCTTGACGATCAGGGTTCGGTGACACCCTGGCCCACAACTCTAATCATCTGCTTTGATGGTCATCACTCCTCTGCATAAATCACGGATCTCACGGCTGGAACTAGGCCCCTATGAACGCGGCCGGACTTTGACGATTAATGTGTTCTTCACGATGATTACTAACGCACCTTGCCCATAGTATCACGACACGACCGGTTCTTACCTTCCTCGGCGCATTGTGAACCTTATTGCACCATGTATTTGGAATGCAGCGAACTCCAATTAAACCTAATGTCGCCTCTCTGTATGCACGTGGGTGAATGATGATGGGTTATTACACGCGTGTGTCGAAACTCGTATCGTAAGATTATCATGACGCCTTTTTGGCCTCCTCCAGACGTCTCTGATCTCTACGTTCTCGGCCTTTGGTGATCAGAACTCTTGGTTCTAAGTCGGCGAACAAGTATTTGCATCCGTTCTCGATAAACCAGCAACCGACGTAGTCAAGGACCATCATCGCGGTCAACTTGGCCTTGAACTGTAAAAACGTGGATGAGAAAACCGCCACACCCCCTAAAACTCGCAGCACTTACGTGACCCTTCATCTCGACGATCTGTAACCAACGGTTGAGTTCTGGAATGAAGTCGGTTGAGCCGGAGAAGGCCACGGTGGCAGCTCCGACCAACCCCCAGTAGAGAGCAGGGTTCTCCCGGATCCCCTCACGGAAAGGCCGACCCTGATAATTAATCGCGAACGTAGAAACCTGTTGCGACAGGCCGAGAAGATAGATGGCGGTATTGAGCAGGGAAGGCTCGAACTTAGCCTCCAAATCGATCACATCTCGCCTATTGTCAAACTCAGCTTCGCGAAAGGAAGGGTGGGAAAAGACGCACGGTTCTAGAATATGGGACAAGTTGGTGATGTACACCATGGTGGCAATGTGGAGCGCGAACTGAAGTAAGACGGACAGCAGGACGTAGAAGTTGAAGATGTTCCCCAGTGGCCTTTCTCGTGATAACTTCTCTACGGGCTAGAGAGAATTCAGTAACGGCGTCTCTACGGATGTGTGGTCCTTACCTTGGCCCGGGAGATACACAGGAAACAGACTGACATGAGCATTCCAGTGATCGTGATCTGGTAGTCACCGAACTTGATTCCGTCGAGGTACTGCACGCTAAGACTGTACGCTGTAATCAAGCAGTTCAAAGCGAGGATCTTGTACATCTGGATAGTAGCGACGAGGGTGCATCGGCCCTGCCTGATAATCGAAGTAACTGTGGAAATAGCAGTTTAGTCCCAACCCCGGGTCCTTCAAACGGTAGAGCTTACTGGCAGACACGTTGGAAAGTTTACTGGTGAAAGGAGCGGCACATGAAGCATCTCCGAGCTTAATTTTCGGGATTTCCTCGTCACCCTCCATCTCGGAGAGCTTATCCGTAATAGCGGCCATGTCGAACTTCTCGAGCGGATTCTTCTTCCTGGCAGTTTGGTGGTCGGAAGCAGCCTTTTGTTGAGCAGCCACGACATCGGGGTACAAGTGAGCGATGGCAGCAGGGACGGGAGGGGGTGGTTGACCGAACCGAGCAGAAACGTTGAGCTGAGTCTCATAAACCTTCTTGATCCTCTCCATCCGGTGGTGCTCTGCGATCTTTTGAAGGTCCTCTGGGGTACCGTCGAGGAGGGCAACACCGATGTGGGCTTGCTTAAGCGCTCCGACGTCGTTGGTACCGTCTCCGGCCATCAACGTGGTGTATCCGAGATTCTTCAAGGTCGTCAAGATAAATTCCTTCTGCGAAGGTGATACACGAGCGTAGACCCAGGTGTTCTGAACGAGGTGGTTCCAAGCCTCGGGTCTGGTTTCGTATTGCTTGAGGGCGGCGCCGGTGATACAGATATCGTACTGGTCGAAAAGGGTCAGGTCGAGGGGTTCGTTGGGGTTTACGGGAGTGATTTTTGTTTCGTCCACTGTCCTCCACTCAAGGTCGCCTGGATGTGCTGGGTTCTCCTTCAAGTCCAAGATCAATGCCTCTCGGTCCACGATCTCCACGTCCGTGGCAACGTGAACGGCCGTGAGAGGATTGTCACCGGTAATCATGATGCACTATTGAACGTGTGAGTTGTAAAGACACGTCAGGAGAGTCGTCTAAGGCCCACCCTATGTGAGGAGTCGATAAGCATCTTCAGCGATTCGACGGCATCCGCTTTCAGGGGACAATGGAAGACAAGGAAACCGGCGAAAATGAGGCCACTCTCGACCTCACTTCGGGCCAGTTTATTAATCTATATACAAGTCAAGTGTCTGGCACTGCAGTTAGAGAAATTTCACATACCGCGGCAGTGGGTAAGGCAGGCATCCGTTTGAACCCAAGAGCGAGGACCCTGCTTCCGCGCCTCGTGAACCACTTGTAGGTCTCGTCGTAATGCTCAGGAACAACGGACAACATGGTCTTGATGGTCTCCGGAGCTCCTTTCACGGCACCAATTAGTTCTCCTGAGGGTAGAGCGGAGACCGTAGACATCCGCTTGAGAGCAGACGAGAAATGGAATCGACGTCGAATGATCAACTTGGTTCCATGAAGAGCATCATTCTTCGAGGGGGTGATTGAGTCGCCTACAAAACTTAGGTAAGCGCCTAGAGAAACCAGGAAGGGGTATTTCTTGTTCACCATTGCCAACGGTCCACTCCATAGCATCCAAGGTAGTCTTCTCCATAGGATCACCAACAATGGTACCGTCGTCGAGCTTAACGAGGGCATGGGCGGTGGCCAATGTCAGGATGGTCTCCTTTCCCACCTCCTTCACGTTGACCAGGGCTTTGCCATCGGATCTGCTACGCAGTTAGCTACGGGGATGCAGCATGTTCGTAATGCAAGCGTACCCAATGCCAGCCACCCCCTCCAAAACAAGGTCTGTCGCCGTGATCGTGCCTGTCTTATCGAAACAGCAAACATCGACTCTTCCTGCAAACGGAATACGGAAAGGTTCCGTGCAGAAGATCGCTGAATCGGCAAGATAAGTGATGGGATCAGTTGATGCGACGGTGGAAACCCACCAAACTTCGATAGAGCGACAAGAGACGCATTCACAGCCAAGGAAAGCTCCATGGGAAGCTCAGGAGGAACGACGCTCGTGACAATCAAGATACAATCAAGAAGTAGCTTAGACTTCTTCAGGTCCCTTTCAAGACCTGCACGAAGATATAAGCACGTCCCAAGCCCAAACAGAACCGAACGCGCACCTTTCGTCCATACATACCAACTAGCAGCAACCGCGAAAATAAGTAGGAAGCCAATAAAAAGGAAGGACTCCAAATTGTTGGCTGAAACCCGCTCAGTCGAGAAGATCATAGTGCGGACGAGTTGACCCTGGGAGGTTCCGAATCCAGTGCGCTGTACGATTCCGAGACATCCACCATCAGGAGTTGATTCGCTGCTTCTGGCCTGTAGAACCTTGGTTCCACTGAATAGCATGGCATTTTTGTGAGAAGAATCGACGTCGAGCTTCTCGGTGCCCTCAAGGAATTCTATAGACTCCTTCAAAAGTGGTGTGGACTCTCCGGATAACATGGCTTCATTGACGATGCAAGTTCCCTTGATGAGCAAGATATCGGCCGGAACGGTCGTTTCGGTCTGGTGTCGGGCTGAGGGAGGTTTAGAAATGCCGGCGACAGCGGCGAGGCAAAACTGTCTCACCGACGGAAACTACATCCCCCGGTAGAAGTTCATCGGTTTGGACGGTGATCCATTTGCTACCACGCATACATTGGATGGGGAAAGGGGCGACGGCCATGGTACGGAACTCCGTCAGGGTTTTCACTCGCTGGAGAATAAAAAAATTAATATAACCTCCTTGCAACATCACCAAACAATGACCATACCTGCCACACAACAGTGCACTCAAAAACGACAAGCATGAAGAGTGTAAAGAGGCTGTAGTACCAATACTCGTCCAGGCACCAAAGGGCGACGCAGAAGATCTGGAAGACAAAGAAAGGTGCTGTGGCATGTTCCGAAAACAATTCCGTGAACGTGGGGATGGGGATATCAAACTCGTTCTTTCCATACTGCGCTATGAGCACTTCGGCTTCTTTCTGCGTGAGTCCCTTGGGCTTCCAGAAGGTGGAGATGGGGGGTTTGTTGGTACACGGATAGGCCAGAGGACCGAACGTAATCGGGTCCGAGTTTACAACGATGTAAGTATCCTTTTGATACTGGAATGTCCAGGTGGAAACGTCGGATGGATTCTTCTTGATCAAGGGAATAATTTCACCCTTTCCCCGGTGTGGTGCAGGTACAATCCGAACGCAATCTGCAGCTTGTGGTGTGCTCGCCTGGAAAAAATCAGCAAATACCAGCGATATGTGGGTTCGTGCGCATACATTCGAGGTGGTGATCCGAGCCCGAACAGCCGCACTCCATCTCGTTACAAGAAAACTGAGAGCATGCCCGGCTCCGAGAGAAACACAGGCAAGAAAAGTCCACTCTTCGCTCCGGAGCCAGTCATCATACTTGACGTAGTAGGCGTACGCAAGCAGGGGATACAAGGAGAGAAAGGGGAAGGTATATAGATGCAAGTACCATGGGATTGCAGTTTGTAGAGTTGCCCAGGATATTTCTGGCGACCGGATGTCGACGCGAACCCTAGAAAGCG
>Ga0307517_10010633_pt1 | contig 12854 bp, 10 predicted proteins | sample 23_EM_MG_FD_194515 | JGI IMG/M metagenome (GOLD analysis project Ga0307517, IMG submission 194515) | Populus trichocarpa ectomycorrhiza microbial communities from riparian zone in the Pacific Northwest, United States - 23_EM | ecosystem: Host-associated > Plants > Roots > Unclassified | place...
ATGGATTTTTGAATTCACGAGATAGAATTTTCTTTCTTAAAAAGACTGGATCTTGCGTAAAATCTTCCAAGATTATTTTCCAAAACATGGTAGTTTGAGATCTTTATTTCCAAGTATAATTTTTATTTTATAGAAGCAAGAGATAATATAAGAAAATAATTAAGGATCTTCTATATATATTGGCCTTGGCAAAAGGCCGTTCAAGATTAATGTTGAGTACATTTCCTAATCAGAGATAGAGTTGAATTTGCACATTAATGTTGACATATATTTTGTATTGAGATGTAAAAAAAATAGTAAATATTTTTCTTTTTAAATATAGTACAAGTCTTCAATTTTGGCATGTAGAATTTTTTTTTAAGGTACGTAATATGATATATTTGGTATTTATCAATAAAGTTTTTTAAAATACTAAATATTCCTTTTATTTTATATATAATTAAATTATTTCTAATTTTGGTGTGTGTGTGTTTGTGTGTGTAAAATAATGATTTGTGACTTTTTACACCCTACAATGTCAAACAAGAAAATATCTCATTTAGCTTTTTATATAATTTTCTTTTGATGTAACAATAGATTACTAATTATTAATATGGTTTAGTTATAAGTGATTGTTGTCAATGCTTGGTTTAAACATATTTTTTAAACCTAATTTGAGACAAGTTCATAGATTAGATAAATTAACCTGAATTGATTTATTTTTTTTATTTTATAAAATGAAGAAATAAAAATTTTGAATAAAAAAAAAATTTAATGAATTTTAATAAGATATTCCTTGAGCAAATCAGGTTGCAAGTCAACCTGAATTTTTAATCGGGTCACACTAAATCAATTTTTCCCTGCTCAACCCAACCTAGGCTCCTACTCAGTTGATCAGTTGACCAGGTTAGATCGGGTTCTGAAATAGTAGGTTTGAGCTATTGATTTCTCGATTCTTTTGTTTCCAGGGAGAAAAGTTGGCTAAAATGTCCCTTCAAGTTAAAGAGTGTAGGATGCAAGTTATGGGGATAGACAGAACGATTGTGCATGACACACATACAAGCATCATGTTCCACTTGTCTTGTCTTGTAACAGTAGAGAATGGAGAAATCTCTTAGAGAGGAGAAACACTTAGTTGCCTATAGAGGGAGCCAACAAGAGAGAACCTTAATCAACCATAGATAAAAAGGCAAAGAGATTGACACAAGGAGAAAAGAGAAATAGAAGGGAGGAATTCTCATCTTTTTCTTTTTTTCTTTTTTATATATGGACAGAATGTGATTCTCTCCACTCCTTGCATCTTTCTCTCTTAATGTCACCTTGCTGAAAATGGTCAGCAACCTAAGGACTATGTAAGACCAGAAAGAACCGTTCAATTCCACTGCGTGACATGCTTACAAAAGTTGGTATTCTCCTAAAATTTTGCTCCACTCGTAGTACGTATCTGCATGAAATTTACTTGTGCGCTTTGTTGACAAGCAACACACACACAGCTATGCACGCACATTAGCATTCTACCATATCTAATGCGTTCCATATAAACAGGTGTGTGCATATCCCACGTAAATACATGCAAGTTTGTGTTCCTCTGTTTCATACGAAATCAATTCTACTAGTTGATACAAATTCAAGGTGGTTGAAATAAACATGCACATATGAATTCCATTTGATTATATTGATGTTAGTTATATTTACACGAGTTTACAGAGTTAACAGCTACTTTTCAATAGAAAATCAATCTGAAAAAAATGAAGTTAAAAAACCAAATACAGAACTGCTACCACAACTCAGTTATGGAACAATGTGCTACTCTTCATAAACCCTCACGAAACCTATTGCTACCAATTCCAAGCCTCAAGCTCTCCCAATTAACCTAATCCTACTTGCTAGCTATCGGGAAAGAAAAAATTATATAATATATATATAAAAGGAAAATGCCATCAGACCTGGTAAAAGATGCTCCTACACATGCTTCCCAAGCACGAACTGAGTAAATTCCATCCTTTAAGACAGCAATGACATGGAGCAATCTTCATAGAGATTGAAAGCTGTTAGAGAAACTACCTCCTCAAATAAACTCCTTGTTTTTAGTTTTCAAAGAATCTTCCCAGTGTATTTTATAAGCTTCTGCCATGAATATCAAGAACATTAGAAGATTTACAGTTAACTCTGAACTTGAAAATAACTCTAGCCTCTACTGTTCCTGTCTCACCAGTTAAATGACAGACGGTGGACCTAATCTACAATTGTTTCACTCTCATCTTACAATTCAGTCGATGCCATGAATGATTGTGGTTGCATCTTGATGGTTTCTATAAAGGATCCATCAATTGGTAATTTCAGGGAGGGTGTTGTTAAGCTATCCTTTGCACCATCTGGTCCTAATGAAGCCAATCCAGTTTCTATCAAATCCACACCAACCTTGCAGGAAGAGAGCTGTGCGGCATCATCTGAAGTTACAATACCATCATCTCCTGATTTAATTGTGTTCTCTTCGACCAAATGACTTTCATTAGGTGATGTTAGTAAATCTGGTTTCAAATTCTCGTGCAAAGTTTGAATTGCATCAGTATTCTCAATCACATTTGCAAGTGCATGCCCATTTTCTGCTTCCAACTTAGACTCGGACACAAAACTCTGATTTGAATCCAGAGCAGTACCTAATTGCCCCTCTACATGAACAGACTCAGACACAAGAAGTGAACCTGGATGATCCTCCTCTTGATGAAGGGTACCATCAGTCTCTTCCTTGGGTAATTCAGTCCCAACATCATTTTGTACCTCAGCTATTTCAACCTCATGGCTTGTGGTTGCTGCATGCGGGCAGATAGGAGGAGTCTTCTTAAGGCACATATGGCACCTAAAACCAATGAGCTTATTTATGTTCTCCGCATCAAGTCCAAATGCATCTCCATGAAACCACTCTGCATAAAGCATGTTAGAGTGAAAACATTACTATGAAAAAAAAAAGGGGGGGTGGTGAATGGGTGGGGGGAGGAAACCTAATGTATCAACAGATAATATATTTTTCATTAGTTTCCAATAATTCAATTAACTAAATGGAAAAGGACATAAAGAATAATAACATAGTTACCTCCACAAATCTCACAAGAAATATAATTTGAAATAGATGTATATCCTGCTTCACAGCAAAGGTGGCATTTAGGTTGATCATCAATGGCACTCTCTGATGGGGCAATAAGGCTTTTCTCCCTAAAATGTGTCACCCGTTCATCATCTGAATTTCTAGACAACAGAAGACCATTGCGCCAGTAACTATGACAAGTATCTGTTCTCTTCTTATGCAACAAAGTACCTCTCTTTGGTTTCTTATTTGCCCCCTTCTTGGATTTGGCTGGTCTTCCTCTCTTGCGTCCTACAACCTTCTTGTTTTGCAATGCTTTCTGTTTAGCTTTCCTAGCTGAACAACGTAGTGGTACAACAGTAACCTTCCTGTTTCGTGATTGTAGTGGTTGTGAACCCCTCAATGCTTTTTTACTGTTCTTCAGTCGCACCGAATTTCTAACTACAGTGGCCTTTTTTGATTTTTGCTCCTGAACTTTTGTGCTCTTGATGCTATTTTTTCTTCTTTTAGTGTCAGTCTTCACCGTTTTTGCATTTGTCTTCACCGTTTTTGCATTTTTCCCATAGTGACATCGGTGGCATGTATATATACATTTGGCTGTGATGGCACCAGCAGATTTCCTCACATGCCTTTTGTGAAAAAATCCTGAAAAATTGTATCATATTTGTAAGATATAAAACTTAAATGAAAAAGGAGAGTGAGTGCCAAATTTCAGATTTAATCCTGTGATTATTGTGGCATTTATAAGGAAGAACTGCTTACCCTTGCAATTCTGACAGCAGACAGCTTCCCTGGTTAGATATCATAAGAAAGGAAATTAATATTTGCAATGAAATAAATATTAAAAGGAACAAAAAAGACCAACACAAATGACTTTAAACAAAAAGGTGCATATAATAAGTAATCATGCTGTCAAATTTTAACAGTGTCCGAGAAATGAAAAAAAATCAACATTTTAAAATTAAATTACCTGATCGGAACATCTTTGTGACAATGCCCGCACTGATGGTACTCAGATCTTTCTGCTCTTGCAAAAAGATAAGAAAACCCTCTTTGCTTCAAGGGCTTCTTCACTAACACACTAGCCTCAGAGAGTTTCCCAGAATTCATCTTACTAGATCTGCGAGCAATTTTTCTCTCTTCAAAACTTTTCAAGAGATAAAAGGGAACATAAGATTCATTTAACCAATACTTCTTCCTTTCACTGGAGGATTCTTCAATCATAGACCCATTTTTTAAAACAATTTCAGGAATACTTCTCCTCTTGCCAAAATCAAGAAGATACTTTGTCCCTTCTTCTACACACTTCCTGCGAATAATTACCTTCTTGAACAACCTGAAAGATTTTCTAAGCTCCTTGTCCAACATAGACAAAGGATGAGTGTTCTGAATTTCATCCCACCTAATGTTCGAATCAAACTCTCTAACCTGGAAAGGTCATACAATTAAATTAAATAGATGGAACCAGCAGAAAGGAAGCTGAAAACAGACATTGTTATCATACAGCCGACATTTGCAATTAGATGTAGTACCCACATAGATGAGGTTGAGAAAACAAACCATGAAGGTGATTACCATGATCAAGAAAAATTGAAAGGGAAAAGAAAAACGAGTACCGTACCTGCAAAGCAAGCTGTTCTACAGTCACTGATGACTCAACGGCAGCTTGCCAGGTAACATGTTTACTTCTCTTTGCAAAATCTGAATTCTCAGGATATAATATGCCCGCTATCTTCATGCAACCAGCTGCAGAATTTCAAACTTTAAACATATTCAGAATAATACTTAGTTGACTGAAAAGCAAAAACTACCACCCCAAAGTAAAAAGAAGAAAGAGAAGAAGAATTGCAGACCTTGTCTGGCAGCCTTGGATGTCAAGGAGCAAGGTAAAACCTTCCAACTGAACAGCCGGCGAGAAAGCCTACCACCTCTCCACCAAAACATACCCAATCCGCTGGCAGGATTTGCGCAAGGATTTGACTGACATTCTGTGGACCTAACCCTTTTCCTGCCAATCCCATTCTTTAATGATGCACGTGAGGAAGCAGTCACAAAATGAGAAGATGATCCCATCGTGACACCAGAGTCCACATGTTTCACCCAGTCTGCTGAAAGTGCAAGACGCCGCACATTTGCCTCTAACTGCATAATTAGCCATTTGAATTTAAGATAATGCATCAAGGAATAACTGTGGTAAAGATTGTTACAGCTTGGACCAACTTGGTCTGTTCTGGGCCAAGGAGTCCAGGACTACCATCCCAACTTGTTATGCTAAGAATGAGACTAGATAAGTTCAACAAACAAATATAAGAAATCCAGGTTCGAAGACAACATTGGCTGTCCTAAATCAACTTATTGCTGAAACCCAGATTAAGGCAAGATAGAAGTTTGAATAATATTTTAAAATCAAGTGAGCAGGGTATAAGAGCTTTCAAACGAGATAGGCTCTGCATGTCAGTTTGAAGTTTGAACCTTGAAATGGATTCAACCTTGAATAAAAAAATCTTGAAGAAATGAAATGCAATATCAATTCTGCTCAGTGCTGAGTCTGCTGACCATCAAGGTAAAAGAGAAGTCCTTACTTTGAGCAGTAAATGTTTAACTGTTGCAATATCAGATGCCTTAAGAATGCTTTTACGCCAAAGCTTGGTATAATGTGGATTCAGCCATGGACCCAGTAGCAGCCCCTGAAGCCGATCTTCAATCAAGAGAATATGACATATTAAATCGACAAGATAGCCTTTCCTGTTTCTTTTGGTTTTGAGACTGATCACCTCACTCTCAGACCCTTCCTGAACAGGACCCAGACTCATATTAAACAAGCAATCTGGCTCATCGGTGGTAGCTCTGCAAGAGAAGCACCATCCACATTTTTCTTTCTGGACTTCAGCATTTAGACTAGGAATACTTGACCAACGGAACCTGTTGGATTTCTTTAAAATGACCTTCATCTGAGCTAAAGCCATTTCCTCGTCTGATTTTATGGAGTTTTCAGTGGTCTTGTCTGATGATTTAGACAATAACACTTCCGCAATTGAAGCAGATGTATAACCAAAACTGTAATAGTTCATGTACTCAGTTCTGGGCTGCACCTGTAATGTGACCTCATCTGTTGCCTTTACAGCAGATGAAGGACATCTGGTGGGAGGAGAACATCGATTCTTTTCTTGTTTAACATCCAAAATGTTGGAAGTCATAGAAAAGTCTCCCACGAGAGGGGACTTTTCTGGAACCTCAGTTTCATTTGAGAAGCCAGCAGATCTGTTAGAACAGTCAGGCCCCTTCTGAAAGTTCTGGTCCCCAAAATTGATTTGGGTGGTTTCAGCTGATCCTTCAGAACTCATGCATGTCGGGCTCACAACAGACTTTGAAAACTCAAAATCAAGATGACCACAACATCTATTAGCAAACTTTTCCAGGTTTTGTCCATCAGCAGTCTCAATTTTAGTTGCACATGTTTCTAAAGATGCCGAGGTACATGCAGGTATGCTCATGTCTAAGCTTGTTGTATGCTTTACTGAACTCAAATTGCTTGATCCGTACAAAGTAACAGGAATATCCCAGTGCTTGTGGATAGCCTCCAAAATGCTACCATAAATCATCTCTGAAGACTTTAGCACTTCAATAACAGCACTAAGATCATCCCTTTGGTAATAATTGAATGAGAGTTCGAAGTCACATGCATCTGACCTGCAAGGTCAACAATACATGAAAAGATATGCATTTGCTGAAGCAAGATGGATCATAAAATAACTGTAGTTCAAATACTATGACCACGCAAGTTTAATATTAAAGGGATATCATCACAATCACAAACTTGTCTCCCTAGGTAAAAGAAGGAAACTATACCAAATCAATAGTGTAAAGTTATTGTTAATGGCATGCTAGACAATGCCATCGACTAGTGAAAAGAAATCTTATGGCTACTACCAATTAATTAGTCATATAAATTTGTTGACTTGGGATATTGATGATCTTAAATTTTTAAACCAATATAAGAATATACGAACTTCAACACTTCTTCAAATATTACAGTTTCAGGAAACTACCAACTAAACGGACCTTCATTACATTGCTTTCATTGTTTTGTTAAATACTTTGGAGCCTGTATTCTACATGCCAGCTACTCAAACAATAAAGATAGCAAAAATAGCAACACAAATGATCACCGATACCAATTCATGATCAAAAGGAAAAACTTACACCAACAAGAAACCACAGCTGCTAAAATATAGCCGGTTGTGAGGATCAACTCCCAATAGCTCTGCTCCACGAAGCAACTTTCGAGATTTCATCCACGGTTTCTGCCTGTCAATTGCACACTCAGGACAATACCAGTCTCCCTCTGGCAAAGAGTTATTGGCAACACCTACACACTTTGCATGATATGCAGCAGGACAACCATCACAGCATATTAAATTCCCATCCATCTTACAAAGGCAGCATTCATCACTATTCCAGTCATCATCAGCATCCTCCGTTAGGCATGAGTTACCTGAGACATCCATCGCAATCTTCCTTTTCTTGCAAGCCCCAGGACTCATATTTCGATCAAAATCCATGTCCGGTTCAGCTCCTGAAGATCTCCTATTAAGCTCCGACCTAATGGCCTCCACCTCAATCATGTCATCACAAAGACACTGTAGCATCTCCAACTTTACAGATACAGGTTGTTTGTGGTAGTCACTTCTGAACAGATTCAATCTACTAAGATCAAATCCAGGTTTCAACCCTGAACCATGGATCAGGAGGTACTCAACCATGAAAACAGGCCATGTAATCAAGTCCAACAAGCCCCAATCAAGGCTCCTACATTGATAATCAATTTAGACAATAAATACTAATAAACCCAAGTTTCAAATGTAAACCAAATCAACTTCAACAAAAATAAAAGGTAGGAAGAACCAAAAAGAATACCTCAGGCAATTAGAAGCAGATTCAGAACCTTCATTTGAAAGGTGCTCCAAATGCTTTCTTAGAATTTCCAAAATTGAAACATGAATAAAATCAAATAAAGAACTTGGAGAGTTACCCTTCAGTGCTGCCACAAATTCCTCCAACCCAAATGGACTTAAGAACAACAAAGTGCTAAATGACCTCAAACAGGCATAAACTGAGAATAGGTCAAGTACTGGAATTCCACTCAAATTTAAATTCTGTGAAGAAGGAGGTAATTGCAACTTTGGAGGAAGAACCACAGGCCATTCATGATGTGATTTAACAGGTTTGTCCTCTGTCAATGCACTAACTACAGGAGACATTGATAAATCTTTTAGCAAGTTGTTTTTAGCTGACCCTCTACGAGCACTTCTTCTCAAGACTGTTGTTTCTTGCATAGAATTCCCATTATCCAAAAATTTTCTCCTCTTTCTAGCACTAGCACTGACCTCTCTATATGAACTTCCAATATCACCAAGGTTCCCATCAACTCTGACCGTACAATCTTCCCTAACAACATTAGCATCTAAGAGAATTATTTTTTCTGGAATCGAATTCAAATTATCTGCAAGTTTTCTCCTCCTCCCACGCCTCTGACTACCACTCCCCACCATACAATCATCCCCAACAGCATTAGCATCTGAGAGAACAGTCACTTCTGGAGTAGAATTCAAATTATCTGCAAGCTTTCTCCTCCTCCCGCGCCTCCGACTACCACTCCCCACCATACAATCATCCCCAACACCATTAGCATCTGAGAGAACAGTCACTTCTGGAGTAGAATTCAAATTATCAGGAAGCTTTCTCCTCCTCCTCCCCCTCTTCCGACTTCCGCTCTCCTCTTTATACACACTTGCTGAATCAATCACCTCTGGAAAATGCTCCTTGACATCCTTAACATCCACCACTCCAACAGAATCAAAAGCCCTAAAATCTTCACAGGAAACAATATTCACCTCCTCTATTCTCTCAACCAACCCCGAACACGAATCATTAGAGACATGAACTCCTTGCAATTTCCCATTAGGAATGGCACTTTCGAAATGACTTTTCTCATCCTCCTCCATCCTTTGAATCTCAAAATTCGTAGTCTCTTCCATCTGCCCTTCAAAACCAACACCCATCTCATCCTTCATTTCATCACCAATCCCCAAATTCAAATCAAACCCACATTCCCTCTTTTGGGTCCCTACAACTTTACACTCCAAATCAACCTCCTTAAAATTCTCATCCACATCACCACTCACATCCAAATTCAAGTCAATACACCCTCTCTTCTTCCCTTCAAAATCAACGCTTAAATTGTTATTATTGTTACTATTACTGTTATGATTATAATTAGGATTGGGATTGGGATTACCCTCCTCTTCCTCCTCATTTAAATCAAAATTGAACCCGGCATTTAAATCAAAAACCCCCTCTCTCAAATCCTCCACAGCCCCACTTCCTTTCTCCAGGGTTTCATTCAAATCAACATTAATATCAACATTTCCCCTCAAATCCCCGACAAACCCATCATTCAAATCAACATTTCTATTCATATCCAAATACCCATTAGCCTCAACAACCCCAGAATTACCTGACTCTCCGCTCTCAGGCTTCTTAGGCTCAGCACGCCGACGCTTCTTGAGCTTCCGTCCCAAACGAGGCTTGGGGTCAACAGGCCCGGCAGCAGAAACACCGGCGGCTTCTTTCTCCTCTTCTAACAGAGAAGCAACTTTAGAGAAATCAAGCTCTTCGAAATCACCGTCCTCGTATTTGATCTCGAAGAATCCAGACGACTCGTCGTAGGATTTGACATATCCTTTGAAGACACCAAACCCATTAAACTTCTTATTAACTGATTTACCTACAAACTCCATAATCTTTTTTCTCCTACTTCGATCTCTGTTTGGGAAAAAAACATTGAGGAGTTCGAATTTGTAGAGAATGAGAAATGCTGGGTTTTGGCTATTACTTTTGTTGGGGCTTTCTCTCTTTAAAAAACATGAGCTTGGATGCTTCTTTCTTTTTCTTTTTTTTAAGAGAGTTGGAGAGAAAGAGGGTGGTTTGCTTTGATTTTCTCTCTCTAAAAGGTGGTTCAAACGTGCACAGAGAGAGAGAGAGAGAGAGAGAAGCAATGACTTTTCTTCCCTTGTTGGAGAAATGGGTGTATTATAGTCGGTAGTTTGGACAAAAAAATATATACATATATCTTATAACTAACTACCTAGGACTTTATTACATAAAAAGAAATAAATCCAAAACAATCAAAATGTTAATTCTAAGTGTTTGTTCACAGGTACAATAAGATTGATTTGTAACTGTCATGTTTAGAAAGAAAAAAAACCAATGAACTAGGATTATTCTCTAAGATTAAAAACAAAATAAATAACCAAAATCTTAAAAATCCTAAATAAATGATATATTAGGTAATTAGATTCATGTAATGATTTATTTAGATTACGTTCAAAATATGAATCTTTAGATGATGCTCGTGTACCCTTTTATTTCTAACCATAGTTTTTTTAGATTACGTTCAAAATATGAATATATTTTTCTTAAAAAATATCAAGTTACTAATAATTTTTTAGTATTTTCTTAATATAAATTTAAAATAAAAAATATTCTAATATATTTTTAAATAAAAAATACTTTTAACACAAAATCTTAGACATTCAATGTAACATTTGGGAATCAATTCTAAAAAATAATTAAAGAAAATCTTGAATTGAAGCACCTTATCACTCAAATCCAAGCCTGCTATAATCAAGGACAGGAGGGAGTTGTTGATTTTGTTAAGAGGCTGGAAAGCATGATTGCATGTTTTGAGTGAGGCTGATATTATAGTTGGGGTTATTTTTTAAATTATTTTTTATTTAAAAAAATATTAAAAAATTATTTTTGATATTATTGTATTAAAATATAAAAAAATATTAATTTAAAATTAAAAAATTGAAAAACAATTAAAAATTTTAAAAAATATTTTTAAAACACAAAAAAAAAACAAAAAAAACAAAGCTTATTTTCTGATTTTCCAGCCAAGTTCGAGTCTTTTATGTGAAGTGACGGAGTTGAAGGGGCAGCCACCTGTCTTCACCCAATATTTCAGAATATGAAAGGGAAGAACTTGGAGGAAAGGGGATTAGGAGTGGATGGATAGCCGCCTTCAACTTCCGCTTCACATTGATTGTGTCACGATTTTGTAAGATAGTGGTCAACTTCTGTATTCTACTCCATCAATCACGAAAAATAAAAAAAGAACACGAAAAATCTTGGGATTTCATGTGGTGACAAACGATGCTTCGTTCACAGTATATGCAGCTTTTAATGCTTCTATTCCATTTAAGAAAAAAGAATTAATTGAAATTGTATTAAATAAATTTATTTATTTTTTATATATATAATTCTATAATAAAAACAATTTGCAGCGTCAAACAAGCACTGGGTTAGACTCGGGTGATATAAAATATTTTTGTGTTCGTTTGGTATTTGCTTTGCATTTTATCTACCTGTCTACAAGTAAATTTGATCTTGAAAGCAAATAACATACTTTGAAATCGAATCAAGAAACCCTGTTTATGCTCTGGTTAAACCTCTTTTCTTGTTACCCTTTCCCTTTGGCTTTGAGGGAAGCTACTGTTTGAGCTGTAGAAACCAAACCAATTCTGTTTATTTTCCATCCTCAGAATTATCAATGCTCTCACTCATGAGTAATCTCATTTTTGTGCCCCCACGAAGATTGTGAATCCTTGCCACGCTTTAAATACAGCTGCATGCCATGAGCAAACCCTGTTTTGATAGGTGATAAATCAAAACTGTATTGTTTAGCTGAGATTGCGAGTTTTGGTTCTGGTTGTAATATTTGACCAACCACACTTCGAGGGTGTTTAGAAATATAGTTATGGTTAGTTTTTAAAGTACAGTTTTTTATCGGAAATACATCAAAATAATAATTTTTATTTTATTTTTTAAAATTATTTTTAACATCAAAATATTAAAATAATCTAAAAATACTAAAAAAAATTTAATTTAAAAAAAATAATTTTTTTTAAAAACACTTTTAAAACAGAAAAATAAATAGAATTTTCAGTAGAATCCTTCTTCCCTGTCTTCCTTCTCCTCAAGCACAACTCCCTTGCGATTTCGAGAGGCACCACCTTCACATTTGATCTCAACTACAAGTCTACAATCCTTGAATCAAGTGCACAACTGAAGCGGACAGCGAGCTTTTGACCTGAGTTCGATCGAACATCGATCGCGCATATAGCCACCATGGACACCCAACCACACGCATTGAGAGGCCAATTCTTTTCATGGAGGATCTCGTTGTGCTTCGACTATAGCATGCGTACAGGCACAACCCTCCTACTTTCCCAAATGATGTTATAATATCGTGACCTGATATCGTACATCTCAAGACCAGACAGCGTGATCGATTGTTTCGCATCATTTGACAACTTATCATGCTTTCATTCATTTGCAATGCACTTCAGGGCAAAAAAAAAAAAAAAGATAAAACCAAGGTTTATGCTTTCTGATACTACAACATAGCATGGGGCACGGTAGACAGGTCCCAAAAACTTATTGTCACGTCAACTGATGATAAAATGGTCCATGATGAATCTTTTAATGAGGAGACACCAATAACATATCAACAAGCACAAAAACTGCCCTAAATCACGACCCGATTGACAGCAATAAAATGCGTGTAATAATGGCGAAGAAGAGGCAGACAGAAAAGCGTTCAGCACAAAGTGGGCATTTATTTGTCTACCGTTTCAACAGAGTAACAATGACCGTGCCTAAAATTAACACCTACCTTGTGATTGCTGAGCAAAAAGGAAAACATGAGATTATGAATTACCGATTG
>Ga0307517_10010634_pt1 | contig 12854 bp, 9 predicted proteins | sample 23_EM_MG_FD_194515 | JGI IMG/M metagenome (GOLD analysis project Ga0307517, IMG submission 194515) | Populus trichocarpa ectomycorrhiza microbial communities from riparian zone in the Pacific Northwest, United States - 23_EM | ecosystem: Host-associated > Plants > Roots > Unclassified | place...
GGATACCAAGCAATGGAACAAGTATCTGGGTAGCTACTTTTTTATTTTCTGAGCTCTGATTCTAACCATACTTCATCACATGTTGAACAGGAACAACTTCAAGAACAGGAAAAACTGTAATTGCGCAGCAGAGTGTCTAGACAACCATTTCGGCATGAGATGGCAGACCATCTGTCAAACGGAGAACCGGAAGCAAAGCAACTGTTATCACTGCTACAAACACCCCCTCATCTACCAGAGAGGTGGTATTCAACTGTCATATTTCATACTCAACTTTACGCAAATGTCAGTTTTTATGTTACCAGGATGACTACTTATATGAGTTTTCTCCAATTTATTTTGCTTAGAATAATAAAGAAAATCACTAAATCTTCAGATTAAGTTAAACTTCATGAAATAAATTAGATAATTCCTATATATTCATAGTGAATCCCTAAAATAATATAATAGTAATTAAACATGTTTTAAAGAAAAATTATAAACAACTCCCAATTCGATTGGGAATCAAATTTTCAAAGGAAGAAGCCACTCGGATTTATTTGCAAGTAAAACTAAAATAAAATGAGATCAATAAATTTATGAAAAAAAAGGAGAGAGACCCATCCCTCAGCACAAACGCCTAGTATTCACCTGCAGGTGCAAGAAACCTATGAAAGGGTTGGTTAGTTCCTCTGCCTCTTCTTCTGCGGATAAAAAGAGCATCCAATCCATTCTTCCCTTATAAATTGTTTTATTTATAAATAAAAAACAGAGATTCGATTTCATGCATCCTATCCCAACTCCCTGAAGGTTGAAGCATTTGAAGAGCAAGGGCTTGTTTGGTCCTGATTGTGTTTGGTGCCCGTTGTATTGATGTGTTGTGCCACTACGTTGTAAGATTAAATATATCAAATTATTTGATAATAAAATATTATGAGGTTGTAAGTAAAATCATTATAAAAAATAACTTAAATTAAACATTTTTAAAAAACTAAATGAATAGCTTAAAAGTTGAATTCTTTTTTAAGAAACTTCGTATTTATTACCACACAACGTACTACCGAGACATTCCTCTAGGCTCCGGTGATGGCACGCCTCCCAAGCTCATGAGCACATCCATGTTTACGAGTAAACCATTCATGCGCAGGAAAAGCTATTCAATGCCCCCATGATTTTGTCCTAGTTCTCTCCCTCGTTGCCCGACAATAATACAGAGCTGCCTCCAAATCTCTCCACCCCGAACATTTGGCAGAATGGCGAAGAATTTGACCCAGAAGATCAATAGGCATATCCGTGTGAAATACGACAAGCCAAACATTTTTCGAAACAATTACTAATCACTAGGATGAAGATGAGGTGAATCCCAAAAGGAATCAGGAGGGAAAAGACAAGGAAATAATAACAGCCGACTCCTTAACACTGTTGAGATGGTAGGGTAAAAGAGGTAAACCCTCTGCTCACACATAAAGAAATGATCACACGAAAGTTAAGTTCAAACACAGACCACTGGAATTACTACATTTGGGATTAATTCCTGCAAGGTAGATACACTAGTTTTTGCCATATTTACAGAAGCGACGAAAAGAAGAGAGATGCAATTAGTTCAAGTCTGAAGACAGCATGAAGTCCATCACAACATATGATATGCTCCACTCACACCACCAGCATGCACCAAGTAACAAAGACCCAAAGCCAAGAATGAATTGCCTGAGAAACACCACACGCTGAAAGTTTCGCCCCCCAAGTTGGACATGGCTGATGCCTCCAGCTTTGCCTGCCAAAGAGAAACCTCCCATAAGATACAATGACAGGCAGGGAGAAAAGGGAACTTAAATGGTGTCTATATCATTTTAATCATCAAACCAATGGAGCAATGCTGAAGGGGCACGTACAACTCAAGGTGGAAATTTAATAAATGGAGACGTTCCCATTAGACACCCCATTCCCATGTGTGGTTTCCTTCTGCTGACCCAAGAAGCTGCCATCATCTGATAATGAATGATATCTTGATGAGAGTCCATTGCCATTACCATGGCAATTGGAGGAAGCGTGTGTTTGCATGTCTTGAACCATGGACTCTTTTCCTTCCTGCAGATCACCGGAGGAATCCAAATCTCCAGTACCTTCAGGGGGCAAACATTCAGAAACTGAAAAGTAAGGGGATTGTTTTCAAATATTAGCACCAGAATTAATACCTTTATCTGACGTTGGATTGGCAGCATTATGATCAAGCTTCTTTGTATTAAGGAAACGGCCTCCACAACCCCTTGCCCTTCTCATAGCATGCTGGTGTCGAGACTCATGAAGATATGGCTGTGGCAAACAACAAGAGACTTGAATCATTTAACAGGCAATTTCTAAATTTAGAATGCAAAAAATCTGTAAGTGCAAAAAATCGCCATTAATTTCAGACCATAACAATAAACAGTGAAGAATGACAGACATTTGTAAGTGCAAAAAATCTCCATTAATTACTTCGACACTCAAAGCAGTTTCATCCCACTTCATGTGAATTTGTCTATTCAAAATGCTCATTAACTCGGAGATTGTCGCTTCTTACATCCATTATATCAAAATGACACTCATTTCTCTTTCTTGACTTGCAACATTCATCAAAAATACATCTATTTAGTAAAACCAGGAAAAGCCAAATCAAATTCCCAATGTGCCTCTCCTTTCAAAAGAAGTAGAATTATCCAGGGAAAGAATTCACAATCATATATGTCCAAGTAAATTTACTACTGGGAACAACTTTAAAATCATCATCAATAAGTAAACTAGGCCTTAAATAAGTGACTGTTAGTTAGCCCAGGAAAAGGATACCGAAAATCTAACTTCTATCAACTCCATTTATGGAAGAACCACATAAAATCAATGAATTTTCAAAGAGAATTTAAGGCGGTATCTATTTATCTAAACCTAAAATTTTACCATTGGAAATACTAAATGATTTCAGCGGATGAAAAAATTGATACATTGATTTTACCTTTCTAACTTTTACTGCTTTCTTTTCAAGCTCTGCCTTAGCACGTGCCTGTCTTCGCCTCATAATACCATTAAACTGTTTTGCATTTACATAAACAGGTTCCTCTTCCATTTCAAGGGGCAAAGGCATCCTGGCGTGAGTCATTCCATAAAATTGAGGCACCTAGTATCACAGCAAGAAATTTCTTCTATAAATGTCTGAAAACAATAATTAAATAGAACATTAATTTAATCATTTCTCATGTCATTATCAGGACCAAATAAGACAGCACTCTAGCTGGCTCTCAGACCAGACATGCAATGAAATACCCATCGAAAGATGGTCAAACCAACAGTACTGAGAAAAAACCAGCATAAGACCATAAGTTGAACTTCAAGGTGGATTTTATCACATTAAATCCCAACTAACAGCCATGAAGTTTTGACTGGCCTGTGTCAGTTCTATATCTCAAATTTTATCCTCTTACTGTCAAACAATAAAAACAAAAACAAATAAGTCAATACACATGCACCAAAAAAAACATTTGTCAACCTACCATAAGAAATCATTTGGTTTTCATCTGACGATGAACATGATCTTTCTTTTTTGTTTTTTCATAATTTAGTCTACAAGAAATAAACTTAATGCATAAGTGGTGGTCCAACCATGAACCATATGCTCAACAGCTGAATTGGTGAGCTGATGACTTGACCATTGATGGGTAAATGTATGTAATTGTTTGGATAATCATGAAAAACAGAGTATAGAAATCTGTTGGTCTTGGTTGTCTCATTCCTCGATCAACTTCTGTTCACGATGCCAGATCACCACTTGAATGGGAACTGGCAATGTGAACAAAAAACTGCAAATATAAATTCAATAATTAAACAGAAGAGTGTTTCTAAAATAAGAAGCAATTATAGGTATGAAACCGTGAAGTATGCCAAATGTAGTATGTAATAAGATTTGGATATGGAGCATGCCAAATGTGGTACAACTGTCTTTCTGTTGTTAAAGTTTTACTATATCCATGGGACCATGAAGTTCATACCATAGCTTGTGGTCTGTACGAAGCAAAGATCCCACCGTACTGTGGATCTGTATATGGATGTGAAGTCAAAACCTGAAAAAGTAAGAGAACTCAGAATTCTGGGTGCATAGAAGTTGGAGCCAGGTAAGGCAAAGTCCAAGAGACATTTAGCTGCCAGTGGCAGACAACTGTGTGTGCTCACAAATGTGCACGTTGAGTGTGCACTAGAAAGACAGGTGCTCACATGCACAGAGGAAAGACAGAGAAATAGAAATCTTACAATTGAGTGGCCAACAAGTTCCATCTGGGAATTTGGTTCAAGGTGTCCGTCCATAGTAACAGTTGTTGGTGATGGGACATGATTGAGATGGTGTTGCCCAGTACCTTCATCTGGTCAAGAAAAGAAACACTGGTGAGTACTCACCAGCCAAAGTGTGAAACTTGCAACGATATCATCCATCTAAGAGAAAAGGATACATCTGAATTTCTTGAACAAGGGGCAAACATGTCATATTAAATTTTATTGTGCTGAAGATTAAAAGTCACTAAGGCACCAGTAATCAACACCAAGCAAGCATTCTCACACATTTTTTATCAAAGTAAAAAATAAACTCAGCACGTGCATTTATATCAAAATATTATTCTCAGGTGGAGGGATTTCTAAACTGTTGCTACAATTTAATCCCTTCAGTTTTCTGCATCTGATGCAGTACATTGAGTAGAGTCACGTCTTCCTACCAGAATTTGGGCGGTGGCAGAGGTAAGGGAGTCTAGCAGAATACTACTGGCTGAGAACAAAATACAAATGGGGTCAAAGAGAAGACTACAGTAAAAGGAAGACACTGTTCCGAATCAAATTTGCAATGTGTTTGGACTTTGGACATGAAATTCAGAAAGAAACAAATTGGTATTAAAAACTTTATGCTCATAATATTTATCTAACAGCAGGAAAAGAAAAAATAGCCTTCGGATTTTTCTTTTCCTTGAGTTGTTCTCCACATCCCCACTTCCACAAAAAGACCTTTACAACTTCAAGAAACACAACTGGGAGTATAAACCTAATGCTCCCTTGTCTAACCAACCAAAAACAAAAGACATGATATTTTAAATGTACTTGTGAGTCCTAAACTCAAAAAAAAAAAACAAAAAAAAACAAAACATTAAGGATTTATTGTTAAACAGAAAAAAATAGAGGAACAACGAAGCCTCCTAAATAAAAGATTTCTCAAAGACTTGACATTCCCTGAACTCCTGAAAGTGATGAGGAAGGTTAGATATATACAATAGCCCCGATACACTACATTCAAAATTCAAAATGATTGAAATACTTTTACATGAACTCGTGTACCAGATGCAATTTTAAGTGCATGTCCTAACTGCGGAGCTTGATTATTTTCAGGAGCTCTCCGTCATTTTGGAGCCTCCAACATCCATATTACCTTTGCAAATGAATATGATACCCAGAGTGAAATAAAAGGAGCAGTATCCTTGCAATACCGAGAAACTTTGTCCATGCTAGAATATTCCTCTTCTTCCTTTTCCGTTGTGCAAGATCGAATCTTGTTCTTTCTAGCTAAATTTCATCATTGTTTAAGAATAAAACCTTCATGTAAAAACTGTAGAGAGTAAGTAGAATATGTATGGAAAAACCAATTTGTGATGTTAACCACGAACCATTGAATGCTTGGCTGAGTAAGTTAAATTCAATGACCCATTTTAAAGACATAGAAACATCATGTTGATCACTTTCATGAAGCAAAAAGAAGCGTAATGCCTAAACAGTTAGTATAAGATAACTGTTGAGATAATAATAATATCTTCGTGCAAACATACTAGCAAAAGAAAGAGACGGTGTCAAGGATTACTACCAGATAGTGATGTTACATCGGTCTGCGTATCTTTGTTCAATATAGCTCCTTTCTGTAAGCCAGTATTAACTTTTGATTGTGTCACTGCATTCAGAAGAGAACCGTTCAGGTTCTCCACTGAAGACAACTTCGATGCAGTTTCGCCCAAAGAGGGATTGTTCCCCACTTCACGCCACCAAGGTTGGGAGTAAACGTTTGATTGGAACAGGCTCTGTCCACTGTGGTCTAAACGTCGATCTTCTTTTTCAGATTTTGCCGGCATCATTCACGTCGTCCTCCTAGAAAAGATTCAGAAATCCTAATTTCTCAATAATTTATTCAAAATAAAACTTTATATATATAACACTTCTATGCAAAATCCAATCTCCTTTGAATTTCTCATCATCGCAGCCACCGCCAAAAAAATAAACGGAGTGTCACGGAAAATAAAGAGCTTCGTTTCAAGCTTAACCAAAAACAAAGTTTATTCAAAATTCAATAGCTTCAATACCAAACTCACTTATATAGACCTAAAAACAGCAAATTTTAGCTCAATTACGGTATGATTCTCATCAAGAAATCCTAAATCCACTCCATCCTTTAAGTTTCACAGCAAAAAGCAATCAAATCAAGCCAAGCCAAAGTCCAGTTCTAACTACCCTTTCTATTTGAAGAACCAAAGATAAAAAAAAATTCCAATTTTCTCCTTTCCCACAAGTTTTCTAGCAGCCCAAAAACAGAAATTCCCCTAAGAACATGACCTTATCATGAAAAACACAGATTAAAGACTCAATTAAAAGCCCACAACTAAGTATAGATCCAAGCATGGGGAGAGATGAAGAGAGAATTGCTTACTGTGAAATTAGAAACACTAAAGAAGCTTGGATTTTTGGAGAATCTATAGGGAAGTCATTGATTTTGTTTCATCTTTGTTAAATTTTTCTGTGTGTAAGGTAAACCCCAACAGAGAGACAGTGGCATTTTGATGAAGAGGAATATATATTATAGAAATTAGTGTTTTGGATATTTCAGAAATAATAAAAATTCATTTCTTTATTATTATTATTATTTCCATTTACAGTTCACGGAAAGGTCGTTTTCTTTGTCTGTTCTTTAGAAGAAAATGATAAATTTAAGGACACGAGGTATCTCAACTTTCTGGTATGACAAAACCACCCTTGGGTCAATTCAGATCTCCTTGTCTCTTTCTTTTACTTCCGTTCTTGTCTTCGATTACAAATCAGTGAAAATTATGTTCTACCATGTATATTATAATTTTTTTAGAAAACTAAAATGGGTAGTAGATTTACACCAGGTTTGTTTACGATTACATGCCATGTTTTTCAAAAAAAATCTCAATTTTTTTTTAAATTATTTTTTTAATATTATTTTTTTTATGTATTAATATTAAAAATAATTTTTTTAAAATAAATAAATATTATTTTAATGTATTTCTAAGTAAAAATAACTTTAAAAAATAATCATATTATAATATTAAATACTATCTTATTCTAACTTTTTTACTGTTGTTTTAGATTTATTACAATTGCGCATCAGAATAATAAAATTATAATTTTACTCTTGACAACAAAACACAAATGGTCTTAGCAGCGAAGTAAAGTGGTATTTTTGTTGTTTTTACAGTAAAATGAATAATATACTTTTAGAGACAGAAATTGGCTAACTAGTGGGCAGGGTCTTTTACAACTTTTTCGTTTTAATTCCACGGTAAAATGAATAAAATATCTTTGCATTGAAATTGTTTTTTCCTTGCATCAATGAGTTTTTTTGGTCTTTTCCTCTTGTTTTTTTTAATAATTATCAAATCTGATCAGGGATAATTTAATATTTAGATATATATATATATATATATATAAAATATTAATTAATTTAAAAATATTGGTTGCAAGTGAAATTCACGCAAACACGCGTGGGTACTCTGCACTTTTTGGATGGTGTGTACAACATCATTCTTGTGGCCAAACTCTAGCTTTCACGATGGTATTTTAATCCTCATGGTGTCACCTTCATTCCTGGACAGCACGTGTTGCAAACAAATATCGGGTTTTGAGTCGGTGACCTTTTTTTTCTTTTTTTCCTCTCTCCTCCTCGGTTTCGTAGCTTTTCTTTGAACATTTTCAAAGCAGCGTTTTGGTTTCTTTTTTTTGATTGCTATTTTTTTTATTTTAAATAATCCATAGATTAGGAATTTTCTTTCGATTTAACCCTCCTTTGAATTTTTTTACCTTTCAGATTTGATTCACATTCTTTTTATTGTTAATTATTTTAATCATTTTCTTAATTAAATTATTTTTTTAATGGCATCCCTCAATATTTTAATTTATTTTATTTTATGTCAGATTTAATTCTTAAATTTTTTTACTGATATTTATATTGTTTTTAATTCTTTTTTATTGGAACTTTCTTTTTTGATTTCATTCATTGATATTTTATTAATCATGATTTTGTTCAGATCACGATTTGAAAGATTGGATCAGGTTGGTTTAGATCTTTTTTTTTCATGTCTCTTTTCTTACAGTTGATTTTTTCTTATTTCATTGTTCCATGGAATTGTCCCAATCTTATATGTCAGGCAACAAGTTTCGCGTGTTAATCTAACTTGACCCAATCCAATATTGTTTTATGTATTTGTTTGTTGTTGCTGCTTGTTTTTTATCGTGTCATCAAATTAATCAAGACTTAACCCAACTTCCAAATTTCTTTTACTTCTTTAAAAACGCTACTGTCACCTAGATATATTTTTTCCTACTTAAAAAAAATTGATCTGGCCCGCAAAATGGTGCAAAAGAAAACATGAAAAGAAACAAAGATAAGCAACTATAGTGTTTTATGATTTATAATTATTAGATAAGTTGCTCACGCTATACTGCAAGCTACCTTTTAACATGCAAGAAAAGTTTCATTGAAATATTCATTAAGCGTAGATCAGGAAAAAAAAAACATGTAGATGTTGTTAACACATTTTTTAGTAGAAAGAAAATTTTAATTTTTTTCAAAATACACTCATTTTTGTTTTTTAAATATTAAGATAACTACATATTGGATAGTTCTAGGTTCACCCATCAAATACACATTCAGGTCATAGACCTAATGTTGTTCACTTACTATGTTTTCTTTTTAAAAATATCTTTTATTTAATTACATGATAATAGAGATATACGGTCATAAAAAATCATGGAATATTTTTTCTCAAAAAAAAACAAACAAACATGACGGGCTATACAAAAATAACACTTGCCAAAATTAAAAAGAAAAAACAATTATAATCTTATTGGAAAATAAACTAAAAATGTAATGGTATTTCAAAAAATAATAACCCAAATATATGTTTAATTAAAATAACAAAGTAATATATAGTGTGTGTGCACGCGCGCTTTATTTAGTTATATAATTTCTAATTAAATAAAAAAAAAGTAAGAAAAAGCCAAGTGTGCGGGCTAGGAGGCCTAGCACCTATGGCCAATATAAAATCAAGCCCAACGTATGGACTTAGCAACCAAACCTAAGCACCTGGGTCTAATTTTTTTTATTATGTAAATCGGTAGACAATGCTTTGTTTGTCCATTTGTTTAAAAAAATAGAAAAGAAATAGATGACACATTGTCTACTATCTAGAATTCAACAACCATAAAGGTGCTCAAAATATCAAAGGGTGTTATTTTTTCCTAAAACATTCACTTTTCAACCAATTTTCACCTAAAAGCACCACTAGAACCTCCCAAAACCAATTAATCAACCCAAGAAACCCTAAAAAAAGTTCAAGAAAAATTTCTCTCTCTAGCCCGGTATATTTGTTTCAGGCAATATGATGGTTTAAAAGACCTCAATGAGATTTTCCTTGTCAAATAGAACTTGTTGACACTAGGATCGACCTTTTTTGTTGTTAGAATGTGACCAAACTTTCTCTCCCCTTCGTTATAATCTAATGACTTTCTCCCCTCTCTTAAATATAAGGACTAGAATTTGAATAAAATGAAGTCTTGGATTAAAGTATATAATGTCCAAACTAAAGGGACCAAAAATGAATCTAGACAAAAATTTTAATCTTAAAGGCATCAAAACCTAAAAAATTAAAAAAAAAGGTTGCCATTTCACAAAGAGTTTAATTATGGTCCCTTTATTTTTAATTATTCATAAACAACAAAATTGGATTATATTTTATAAAATCAAGAACCAAACCAATGGTAGAATGCATTTTTAGGCTCTGATAACCGGAAAGAAAGCAACATGAACCAAATAATCAAGCTGAATCACCAATCAATAGAATGCGGAAGGATAAAATTAAAAGAGAAAAAAAACTCGATGGATAAACTTTTAAAAAAAGAGTAAATAAAGGACCAAAAAAGAAAAAAATAGTTTTTTTAATAAAGAGTTGCCATTTCGTCTCACTTTTAATTTTGATTCCCTTACTTTTAATCCTTTGCAAACAATGAACCTGGATTCTTCTTTGCAAAATAAAAAAACCAAATCAATACCATGATTTTTTTACAGCCATAAAAATCTAAAAATAGTAACACCAAATAAATCACGTTCATTCATGACTCAACACCATGTGGAAGAATGAAATTGAAAAGGAAAAATTGATGACTGAAGTAAAGAAAAAATAAAAAATGTTTTGGGAATTCATAGTGTTTTCATTAAAAAATTTACAATGTTTCAATAATGAATGAAACAATGATCTCTTTTAAGTTTTGTTAATGTGGTAATCCATGCATATTCATTTTCTAACACTATAGTGTAGCATAGTTGTAGTTACCATTATTTATGTAAAAGAATTAAGGGCTCCATTTAGAATTTGCATACAAGTCTAATATTATGAGATTTTAATATAAAGGATGGGATAGAAATGTTATAATTAATCTTTTTTCAATTTTAATTTTAATTTTAAGTGGTTGGTTTAATGATTAAGAACATAGATTTTTTTTTATTCAAATTTTAAGACCAATAGTGATGAAATTCAATTCTATCTCATAGGCTTGAAGGCCATGTCGAGGTCTGGGATAAGATTGTTAATCTCTTAAATCTGGTTCATCTTTTCTTGGCGAAATGGTTGATGGATCATACTCGACACCTACAAATGGTCCCCTCCTTCGAGTTCAGGAACTCTCCGATGATTAAGGCAGTATTATATAAGAGAAAGAGCAATCCTTTTTTAAAAGAAAGCCCCCCCCCACACATGTCATTCATAGTAGAGGAAACCAAACTTCACGAGCAGAGGTTACATTCGTTCCTTTTATAACCCCTGAGGTCTTATCCTTCATGGAAGGGGAAAATGTTCACATATCAACAAAATATCTTTGTTTTGTAAGAATAAAATATCTTTGATTTATGGTCTCACCAAGGAGCCCAAAAATCTTTTGGAGTTAAAATGAGCACAAGCTTAGTGTGGCCCACTGACGCCTGGAGCTCAACATTTGGCTGAGCTTAGAGATGATAGGTTTGACATCTCTTCATACCCATATAAATATGGGTTTAGCACTTGGCTGAGCCTAGGAAAAATAGGTTTAGCATTTCACAAAATTCATAAACACATGGACTCAACACTTTGATGAGCTCAAAGATGATAGGTCATAACCCCCTTTATGGTTATCCTTTTGAAGGGTTGTTCCAGACAAAAAATAATAAATATTGATCCATCAATATCCCCTAGATCTTTGGGTATTATGCGGAAAGATTTTGAAAAGTCTCTGATGGTAGTAAATGAGACCCTTTTGTCTTCTCATAAGATTTTATGCGTCTCTCATAGGGATTTTTAAGTCCAGATGGCTTCTTTTTTTAGGGGGTTTGTCTTCAGGGAATGAAATGACACCTAACTTTCAATGTAGTATTTGAGTAGTCTTCTTGATATTTATAATGACACGAAAGGTTCTTTATTTGATGGTAGGGATGGAGGGATATTTTCTTTATAACCCTAGTTGTTCTTGCTTTTACATTTCTTTCATTTTTACTTAGTGATTTTTGAAGAAAAACCACTCTTCATAAAGATCTTAAGTCACCTCCCCTTTAATCGAAGAAAATTCACACACAAACATTCTCAAGACCTTTTCCATATATATTGTTTTAATCATAACAAAATGGATCATAGAAATATCAGGTTTGTCTAAAAAAAGAAGTGTTTTAGTCCCTAACGAGGAGTTCCAGTTTCAACCAAAAATTGAAAGAAGTAACGGGAGACATGGGTTCTTCAGACTGGGACCTAGGGTGAGAGCGGGTGCCATATTGGTGGCTTTTTTTTGTGGTGAGGAGTGGAGAAGGTACCCTCGTATAAGTTCATATTCTGCCCCTTCCAGAGATTTTCAAGAGAGATGAGGGTCTCCTCAAACTCCTAAAGATGATGTCCCCAACAACATTTTTACCTCGGGCATGGAATTCGTGACTCGTAACCAACCTAGCGAGTATATATAGCCCAAGTGCCTTACTTTGATGAACGCATCAACCGATTGACCTTAAGCACCTCTCATGATTATTTTGAAATTCTTGCCCTCATTAGCATATATGCAATGAGATACTCTTTCCCTTTACCAAGGATTCATGAGGGATGTGTTCAGCTACTGCAAGCTGGGTCTAGGCTAGTTAGATCCTAATGGGTGGACAATCGTGTCCTCTTTTGAAATTTTTTGCAGAATGGTTATGCTCGAACCCACAGTAAATGTTCCCAAAAGTTGCTACCAACTAGTCGTCGACACTAATGGTGGCAACGCCATGTGTTGGTTTTTTACCTTTGTTAATAGGAGCAATAACGTTATGAAGAACATGTTGGCTGGGAAGCCAACATCTGTTAAGAAGTGGAGGGGAAGATGGCTCATCATAAGATAAATTAAGACAATCAATTGTCAAGAAGGATTGCAATTAATTTGGGGTTGTTCCCACTATTAGAGGGTCCCCCTCACGAAGTAAACAACAAGTCTCGTCTAAGCTCAGATGAGAAGAAGAACTATGTTATGCTGGGTTTGACCCACGCTGATTATAAAGTCGATAAAATGGTCAAGGGATATTACCAGTCTGTTTTGCA
>Ga0307517_10010635_pt1 | contig 12854 bp, 11 predicted proteins | sample 23_EM_MG_FD_194515 | JGI IMG/M metagenome (GOLD analysis project Ga0307517, IMG submission 194515) | Populus trichocarpa ectomycorrhiza microbial communities from riparian zone in the Pacific Northwest, United States - 23_EM | ecosystem: Host-associated > Plants > Roots > Unclassified | place...
AGAAGCTTTTCTCATTCTCAGAGTGATTCTGCCAATAAGATCTTCTATTATGTTCATCTGACAGCACTCTATCTTCATTAAATACACCTGTGCACTTTCTAGAGTCCACGAATCCCGAAACATCTCCATTCCGGGAGCTAGCAACCTCTTTCAAATTTCTGGTGGTAGGCAATGCCAAAGACCTTTGGTGAACTTTTTCATCTTGTTCGGTTGGTTTAACTACACCTGTGCACTTTCTAGAGTCCACAAATCCCGAAACATCTCCATTCCGGGAGCTAGCAACCTCTTTCAAATTTCTGGTGGTAGGCAATGCCAATGACCTTCGGTGAACTTTTTCATCTTGTTCGGTTGGTTTAACTATTAAATGTGACTCTAATTCAGTCAGGATTTGACAAGCACGCTCGAAAGATTTAGCATAGGAATCATCCATTGGTTTACTTCCAGATGAAGCTTTTACGGTTTGAAGCAGAGATTTTGCTTCTGGAATTCTGTTCATGTGCATCAAGCAGATAGCCAAGTTGCACTGCTTATTCTGATCTGGCTCCATTGATAGACCTTTCCTGAAAATCAAATTTTATTTCATGAAGAAGATCGCCATTTTCATGTCTAGGTCTAGGTCTATCTTCCAAAGCAGAAAAATAGTTTACCTGTAATATTGTTCAGCCAAACCATAATCGTGATGCTGCAAGTAAGCCCACGCCAAATTCCCTAATATCCTGCATCAGTTAAAATGAAATAACAACCAGAGGTATACAGTATAAATAGGAAAGAAGCAAAACAAGTGGGATCACCTTGATCTTTCTTGTTCAACAGTTATTTGAATCTTCCTCCCTTGGGATCTGGCAGTCTTTGTCTTCTTGCCAGAAAAAGCGATACCCTCTTCTATGTTCTTCAGTTTGCGTTGAAGCATTTCAATCTCTTCTTCAATCCTTCCAGATCTCTGCAAAAGAAGAGAAATCTCGAGATATAAACATGCTTCACAATCCAATGTATTGTGACAACAGCCTCAGTGAGCTAAATGGATATGCTAACCAGATTCCTCAAAACAAACAGAAAATTATTTGGCCACACACATCGCAAATGCATGCTTCTAACTCAACAATATCTCTTAGGTCTCTTAGTGAAAATAATAATTATCTTTACCATCTAAAAAAAAAACAGCTTGACCTGCACTACCTATGAAATGTGGACGCCTTTGCATTCATTAAAAAGCCTGATGTAGAAGAAAATTTCAGACCTTAACTACATTTCGAACTGAATGAGTTCCATTTTGTTTAACATTAGTGCAGAAAACTAGTAAACCTTGCAAGGATGCTTTCCCAAGAAGACAACTCATAAATGATCTAAGATGGTTCTTTACATAGATTTTCCTCATGAAATGTCAATATGCTAATGGAGAAATCACATTACCAGATTATCAGAGTCAATTATTGCCAAAATACTACAGTTTGCAAAGATGGAAAAAGTAGCACTTCACCTTGTAGAGTTCAACTAGCACATTGTCAATAGATTCCTGGGAATCATAGGGACAGAGATGACGAAAGGATTTGATCGCCTCAATTGCCTCATCAGCTCGATCCAATTGCTTCATCACCACTGCCATGTCTTTCAAGGCACTATCAACTCGATCCCCAGAATTGATAGCAGCCCAGAATAGGGAAACAGCCTTGCTTGGATCCTTCTCTATTAACTGTAATAAAAGATTCAACTATCAAAATCAAACACAAACACAGGATCTGAACCCGAAAATTAATATATCCAATTAAGTTCCAAAAATCATCCATTAGCGAGTCCTCTTTAAACAGTCAAGATATCCAGGAGCCTAAAATGGAATGTCAAAAACTGTAATGAAATTTGAATAGGTACATGAAGAGTTAAAACAACAAATTAACCTTATCTTATTTCCCAAGGAAACTAACAAATAATCTAACAGCTCATAGTGGTATAAGCTAATTGTATTACTCTTTACTACTTTAGTGCCTTAATTCCCCTTATCAAGTGACAATGTCTAATGCATGACTCTATTTATTTCAATTCCCTTTTCCTTTTCTCACATTTCTTACCTTGCAGCAGTTACCAGGTGAAATCGAGTGATTTTTCATGCAAATAAAAGTTCTATTCTCCTAAAAATCAATGGGGAGACATGATATGTCAAATCTCATTCTAACCTGTACTATCCAAACCCAGAAATTCACAAGACAGATCACATTTAACTTTCAAGAACCAGAAATTTCAAAAGAAGTTCTCCAAAAAAAAAAGAGATTAAAATCAACTTATGGGATAATTTGGCATTTCAATTATTAATTAACCAAAAACAGACATAAATCCCCAGTTTAATCTCCTCTCTCAATTTCAACCAAACAGATAATTTGTAAGCAAACATAGAATAGGAAAAAAAAACATAAAAAACGAAGAAGAACCCACAAAAATTCATGAACCTTAACTACCACTAGATAACTAATACTCTTCAAGAACCCAAGTATTTTCCAACTAAAACAACATATGAAACAAGGATTGAAACTAAACTCAAAACCTGCCAAGACTAAAACTTCTTCAAAAACCCCATAAAAACCATTAATCCAAACAACAAAAGAACCCTTAAAAGTTATTACCTGGACATGTTTGGCTCTGACATAAGGAGAATCACCGGCAGGGACTTTATGAATAACATGAAAAATATCACGTTTACAACTAGGAGAAGACACCCTTTCTTTCCTCTCTGACATTGGCATCATGGCAACCGCCGGAGAATGTTGAGACCTCCATGAAGCCGGCGGTGTCCAGAATCCCCTTGCCGGAGAATTCTTGTCGTTGTTGTTATGAGACCACATTTTCAATAGAAAGTTTCTTTAAGACCTTTAATTTTTCTTGAATTTTTTCAAGAAAGTCATATAACAAAAGAACTCAAAGAATTGGGTTTTTCGTGAAGGGAATGATAGGAGGTTCGTTTTTGCTTGGTTAAAGAGAAAGTGAAGGAAAATTTTTATTGAGAGAGGAGAGAAATCATAGAGAGGTGTGATGATTGAGGGAAGCAAAAGGGAAGGTGAAAATGTGAAAACAGAAAAGACTAGCCGTTTTATAATAACTAGCCGTTGGAATTCGCACGTGTGGCGTTTTGCACGTGTGTTTGTGTAAATTTTATTTTATTTTTCTAAAATCACTCTCTTTTTTTATTTCTTTACTCTTTCTTTTTAGAGATTGAATATTTTTTAAAGTTAGAAAAAAACATTTGCTTGATAGTAATATTTCCAGGGTCTAATCCTAAATAAATTACTAGAAATCAATTGAGTATATAATTTTTTTTATTTATTTAGAAAAATATTCTTTAAAATTAACTTGATAGAATTTTAATTGAGTTTAACAAAATATCGAGTTTAATAAAATTAATCAAGATTAATTTATTAATTTATCCAAGTGTGGCTAAATTAATATCGAAAACCAATTCAACTTAGAAGGTGTTTGGAATATGATAATGGTTATTTTTTAAAGTGTTTTTTTTTTAAAATACACTGAAATAATATTTTTTTATTTTTTAAAGTGTTTTTTTAACATCAACACGTCAAAACAATTCAAAAACATAAAAAAAAACATTAATTTAAAACAAAAAACAAATTCAGATTTTAATAAAAAATAGATTGAACCACAAACCCAAAAAAACACTTAAAAACAAGCCTGAATCAAGCTTAGATAGTGAATATACCAAAACCAACCACCACCAGATCGGGCGAGTTTAATAACTATTCTGAAAATCTCTATGATTTATCCTTTTTATTTTTTATTTTTTTTTAGAAATAATCCAAAACAATAAGATATGAACATGAATCTGATGAGGTAAATGATTTTGCATGTAAAAAAAATACAACATAAATACATATAGATGATCAAAATAGACTTGTATTAATTAGGCAGGAATTCTCTCAGTATTCATAAATGGCATGGGGTCTTTGAATGAATAAGAACATGCAATCCCTTCATTTCCCTGCCAGAATATTTGGCCCAGCAGCAAGAAAAAATGCATCCTTTCTGAGCCTGCACTTGCCTAATTCTGTTAGATACTTTCTCCTTCCTAGAAATAATGTAATATATCAGTACAGGGCTGTACTAATTAACTATTATCTTTGTCAGGGTGTGGTTTAGAAACGCTAAAAATTAGTTTCTTGTCGAAGAGGGTGCAGATCTATCATCGCCGTTCCACTCCCATATAACTTTGCAATGCTCAGAGGAATTTTCTTGTGTTGGAAGATCATCTTCATCAAGTAGGCTCTCCTGTTTAAAGACAGCAATTTGCGATGCAAAGCCTGGTTCCACATCACCAGAACCACCAACCCCACTGAACTCGACACTGTAATGGTGCCTCTTGGCTAGATCTGATGCCCAATGGTTGAACTGCTCTCTTGTCCACTCAAACTTGTGGTCATGGTTGCGAAATTTACATGACTGTGACTGGCTTTTCTCGTCTGGATCTTCTTCTTGAGTTGTGGGACTGGATCCTTGTAGAATCACGTTGTATTCGTAATTTGGGGTGGAAACTATAAGAACCTTTGGTCGAAAATAACTCAATGCAATGTCACCAAAAAGACAGGCCTGTTCCTCCTCCATATGCTCAATTACCTATAAGCTCAAAGACATCAGGTGAAAGTAAGAAAATCAGAGGAGATGGAAACCAGTTCATTGATTTATAGAAACGACGTCTTTAATGATGCTAAAAGTTTGTAGCAGTACAATTACACATGCAAAAACTAAAATTATCACAGCGAGGAGATACTATTAACATAGGAAGAATAAGAATTTGGCACAACTAGAGGCAACATAGGACTAATCAATTTTCAAAATACTGATATAAGTTAATTTTGTAAGGCACATTTGAGCTCTCCCAACATTCACATGGAGGTTGTGGACTGGCACAATAATATATAGATAAAACATGTCAATGACCCCAAAAATTCTGGGAATCCAAAACATAGCACGATCAAAGGCACACATGAATTCCCTTTCTAAATGTTCAAAATTATGTAATATGCAAAACATCAAACACCAAAAAAAACATATTTGTTGATAGATACTGCCACCATTGTATGATATTCTAGCCAAAGAAACAAAAAAGAAAAATCACACTAGCATGCTAACCCAAGAGCTCCAACCTAGCAAGAAATGTACCACAGGAGGAAGGTAAATACCTCTAAGCAAGTGCCAATATCAAATCCACACAATCGAGAATCAAACTCTGTGATGGAACCATCATAAAGAATAGCAGATTTGATGCCTGTATCTGACTTTGCACTCAGTTTGGTATGCAGTATCTGCATAATTAACAATACCCAAGACATGTGACCAATTCAAGCGTGTAGCTAACAAGCAAATAAAGGCCATAGAGCATAGCGGAGAAACATTGCTCAGAAATGATTCAGACCTTTGCAGCACGGCTAAGACTCTTCTTTGATAAGTCAGCACCAACAATCTTTTCTAGTGAAGTTGGGTAATCTAACAAAGAATCCAATAAACTTCCAGAGCCACATCCGAAATCAACCTGGAAAAAAAAAAAGTCGGAGACAGAAGATGATAATGGTGAGATAAAAATTGCAAACTCAACTTTCTGTTGTTAACTGTTAAATAAGAAATACAAAATATGTACCAAAGTTGTAGCACTGGATTTTTTGATATGCTGCACAGCATATTCCACCCGTTGCTTTGAGAGCGGAGGGCTGAAAAGAGCCTGCTCCATTCTTTCTTCTGGTGGTTCTGTCACTCGCAACAAGGTTACATGGTATTCTAAGAAGCAAACTTCTGCCAAAACAGGAACACAGAAGATCATTTCAGAAGAAATTAGGTGTTAGATCCAATTGTTAAACTAAATTTATGTCATAAACTAAGATTTTTCATTTTCAAAGAGTACAAGTACAGGTTGCCTTATAACATAAATTCCATTACATAGTAAGTCAGTTCTGTTTCTAATAATTATGGGAGAAACAAATCATGCTCGTTGTTCCCTTCATGTCATATATGGTTGTCATTATAAGAAGAAATAATTAACAACAAACAGAGCGTTACATCTCAAGAATTAATAAAAAGCAACAATCTCAATCTCCAAAACCAAAGATAAATAAAGAAACGGATAAGATCTGCTTCCTTATTGGGAAATCCAAAGTTTTAGGAAAGTAAATCAATTTAGTCAGCCATGTCTTGATTCAGTACATTAACTAAGTTAGCTATGTTTTGATCTAGGTTGAAAATAAAGACCAATAATTCAAAACCCCGGTTGCGAAAATCATCAATCAGATGTCAAGAAGCACATAATTACCTGAGGATAACAATGAAAGAATCCTTGCAGGATCATCAACTGCGGCTAAAATGAACTCTTGAGGGGGCAAATTCATGTTGAAATGAGCACACTGGCCAACTGACATTTGTGTCACAACTCCTTCAAGAGTGGAAACCACTGTTCCATTCCCTATCTCAAACTCAAATTCATCTTTACTTTCAATAAGCTCTTTTGTATGCCCACCTTCTGTCACCAAGGACACAGTGTAACTTATACACAACAAAGATCCATTGGAGGGGCAGACACCGGAATATGAGCCTTCAATGTTTGGTAAGCAAACATCTTGTCCTGACAAAGTATATTCCATATTAGTACTTTTTGATTCAGGTAATTTGGATCCTTGACACCGACTTTGCTGAACATTATGAAGAGATTGGCATAAAGCAAACTCTTTAAGAAAGTTTTCAGAAGATAAGCTAATGTCGAGGGCATCAGCAGAGCACTTTAGCTTCTCCAAAGGCATGCCAAGGTCCTTGAAATATGCATTTAACCATGAGAGAACTTTCAGAGAAGCACTCTGGATAGCATCAGTTTGCTTCTTATAAATCTCCTTAGGGGAACACTCTATGATCAAATCCTGACCCTTGGAAAATACTTTTACTTTGCACCTAAAGCTGCTTTCCAGTCCTACTGTTTCTCCATCATCAGCATTTAAACTTCCTCCATTAGTGTATTCAGTTGCTAGTTCAGCTGCCTCGGTAACCTTCAACTTCTTCTGTGATCTTGGTAACTTGCATGATGCCTTTAAAGGAATACTTGTAGTGGAGAAGATAGGTTCAGATAGCTGGTGCTGACGGCAGAATGTGCATAGGATTTCCCTTGGGAAGGAACCCCTCCAATTTGTTTTTGTAGTGAATACGGAGGGCAACTCTGCAGCAAATATTGCTTCTCGAGACAACTTGTAATTTCCACTAGGTATCTTGCTTATAAGCATCCTGAATAAGCCAATCTAAATTGATTAAATAATGAATTGTTGAAGGCTTAGTGTATTAAAGTACATTATGGAACAGTGCTTACATTGCATAGGAGATGCAAACTTTGGTGACAAACTGTAGGGGTCATTCATTGCCACAGTAATTAATATGGAGCAATAAAATGGTCTAAATTCTAAGTAATAGACCATACAACAGCTGATTAATTAAAAAAAAAAGTTTGGTATTCATCTTCACATAAGCAATTATGAAAAAAAAAACAAATAAAAGGAGTATATCCAGCAAAAATATTATGTGGGAAAGGAAAAAAAGTTCAGTGTTCATCTTCATATAAGAAATTTAAAAAAGAAGAAGAAGAAGATGAAGAAGATGGATGGATTATATCAAGCAAATTATGTGCAATTGATGTGCTAAGCATTGTACATTGTACTACCGAAGCACATCAAACTTGCATCAAAACTAAGGTTTGAACAACATTGCAGAGAGAAGATAGAAAAGACTAATGATGGTAAAACAAGAGATTCATGGGAAAGAATTCAAAAGAGACCTGTAATATGATTGGAGGGACACATCTTCGTGGAAAAGTTCTTTAGACCTCCATGTGTATCCAACTGATGCCATAATTGCATCACCATATATTTCTTGACCACAGAAGTAGTTTGCCCTTGCATTCAAAAGTCCTTCTACGTGAAAATCTTTCAGATTTGCATGGTCTGACAATAGTTCCATCACAAGTGACTCAGAAGCAGCAAAATACAATCTTGTCTCAGAAGAAGCTTTACCAATAATCCTGTTGGAGAAAAAGTATGTAGTGGTTCCAAAAAACAGTCATTCTTCTTCCAGTTTGATAGGAAAGAAAAAAAATTATTTGATAAAACAGAATATGATGCTACAAAAAGAAGAATAAGACATCTTCCAAACAAGAAAACAACATCACATCATGTCAAATCTGTAAGGAATAAGGAACCCAATTTAGGCGAAAAAATACACCATCTCAGGCTTTCTGTATTATAACTAATTCCACCTACCTTGAGAGCAAAACTTTGCTTGCATCTGTTACACCAAGTTTTTGTGCAATAACATCCAGGTAATATCCAGAAGAAGAAATATCAAGAGTCACGGGCTGAATAGTCTCATCCAATGAAGCTGGGATCTGTATTGCTTTAACTAATATGTTTTCTGGGGAACCAGATTGCTGGATATCTGATGACTCTATGATCTCAGTGGGATATGGATTTTGCTTCTGAATTGAAAGCTGCCCCTTGGATGTTACAACAGACCCTGATAATCTTGGTATAGCCCTCATAATTGATGACAAAGCCAAAAAGGGTTTAGATTCCACCTCAGTGTTGAGTAATTTACACAGATTACTTGTCTTTGTATCACAGGCAGCAATGACAGAAGCAGGTATCAGACCATAAAGACCACCTTTTCTCTGCAAAGCTGCTCTAAGGTGACCACTCAGCGGATGAAGAGATGAAAGGAACTAACAAAGACACAAAAATAAAGGAGGAGAGGTTAGAGCACGTCATTATGCACAAACCACGTCAAGGATCCTTGCATATTATATGACTGGCAAAAACCAAGTGATCTGCAAGGATTACATGTAGAACACAAACTGTTATACAATTCATTTCTATACAAACTACCAACCTCGTCTGTAAATAGATATTTGATTCGATCAATCAAAGCATCACAAGGATCCTTTTCAGATGGGTTTTCATCTGCGGGATTGTTGCCTAGCTGCAGGATAAATAGTAAATAAACAGTTAAGTAGTTAAATTACATTGCCAAAAAAAGAAGGTAGGGACAAAAGAAAGATCTACATCTGTCTTCAGATTAATGAACTAAACTATAGCAGAAGAAAAGCTGAAAACTGCATGACAAATTAATCTCAAAGAAAACATGATGAATAAAAGAGCAAATGTGTAAAAATACAATTGCTTCTCTATAAGCAATTGCATTGTCCAAAGAACAACTTAATCTCCTCACATAGTCACACAGAATAAGTATTCTACATTCAGGCAGCCGAAATAACCAACAAAACTTTAAAATTAACAAATAATCAATTCCATATCCATCTGAGTTTGTTGCCCGTTATCAAAAACATTGTTAAATCGAAAAAATTAGAAAATTCAATCATGGGGAAGAAAAATAATGTCATTCATCACGAGGCTACATACTCATCCATGGCTGGCAAGTTCAATCAAATTGGAAAAATGCTGACAAAAATCTTAAGAAGGAAGCTAAAGCATGCCTTTTTTAAAGCCAAATCAGCAGCAGACTGCTCGGCATCCTTCTTCTTTCTGCAGATATCAGAAACAACAGTAAATTCTGGAAGTTCTAACCGGCACCGAAATAGAAAGGGGCCTTTCTGAGGAATTGCCAATCCTGGGCATCCATTCTGAGCTGACTCCTCCTTTACCTCCTCAACCTTATAGCATGCCTTGTTACCAAACTTTTGGTGTATGATAGCCTTAGGTGAAAAAACTGTCTTCTTCACTCCAATTTCCATATGCAACCTCCAAAAGTTCTAATAAAAGTCACAACCACACATATAACTGTTAATAATGCAACCAAATTCAATTACATGAAATAAAAATTTATCATGAAATGCACAATGCTAGAAGCCAATTTGCTCTGTCTTTATTCAGCAACCAAACAGCCACGTACATAAAAATAAATAAATAAAAGACAAAGTTTAGGATAAAGAGCATAATTAAGCAATTTTTTAAAAATAAATAAATTTGCTTCACTCCATTTTCCATAAGCAACCCACAAAGGCTCTAATAAACGTTACATGCACACATTATTAAAACTTTACGAGTGAGGAATAAAAAAGAATCAAACTTTTATCATAAAACGCAAAATTATGAAAGTCCCAATTTGCTACTTTTCTTTTCTCAGCAACCAAACAGGTGGTATGTAATAAGGACACCAACTTTTATCAAAATGTTAGTAATTATAATAACAGCAGCAGCAGCAATTATAATAAAGAAACATACTTCAGGCAATCAATGTGAAAAAAAGACAACAATTAAGCAATTGGAATAGGAAAACACATCTGTTTCTGAGTTTTCTCAGTAAACAAACAGCCCCATACATAAAAAGACACGAACTTTATGCAATCAATGAAAAACAGAGCGAGGAATTAAGCTGTAATTGAAACAAAAAGCATAGAAACACAAAAATCTAAATGACCCAGAATTCAAAACTCTCCAATGCACAAACTTTACCATCTCCCACGCTCAAAAGTCACCCTATATGCGTATGTATAGACGTATTTGTAGTGTATGACTGAGTATGTACAGATACTGTACAATAAGCATGCATAAATACATTCAAAAACAATAATACAACAAAATCAGAGAAGCAGGGAGGGAGAGGGTTGTACCTGTGAAAAAGAACAATGTATGCAAATGGGGCTGTGGGTTTGTTTGGCCTCTTGGTTTCTTCTCTGCTAAGAAGAGTGTTTTTGCCTTATGGGTTCTCTGGGGTTCTAGAGAGAGATGGAGGACGGAAAGAAAGGTGTTGTTTATAGTGTATGAGGACTTTGGAAGATTAAGACATCATATAGGGTCATAAGGAACTTATGAAAGGAGGTGCCAAGAAAGTACTGAGGAATGAGTTTTTTTTTTTTTTTTTTTTTTTTTTGGTAATGTGGAAGTCCGGGCCAGCTTGCGTGTATCTCGACTAATTTCACAGGTTCTAAAGTTAACAACCATGTAAGTCTCCAGTTGCTATCATATGAGCAACCACAGGACTTGAACCTTATTGCTTAAAAGTAGCAAAGGTTTGCATTTTTTCCACAGTTTTGTTATCTATGCTTGTAACTTGTCGAGTGGGTTGAGAAATAATTTTTAAAGACAATTTTTTTCTTTTGGATATATATAGATTGTGTTATACATATTAAAAGTTATTAAACTCGGTTTTATTTGATGAGTTAACTCATAAAATTTATAATTTAAAGTTTAATTTTAATTGAATTTTAAAAGATATTAATACAGTTATAATTTGATTAATTTTATCAAGTAAATATAAACTTACTTAGGTGAATATCTCGAAAACTTTTTTAAGAAAACAAAATAAAATAATATTATTTTAATAATAATAATTTATTCAGGCCCCGTTTGTTTGCTGGAAAATAGTTTCCTTTTAGAAAGTGAATTTCGGGAAAGTGAATTATTTTTCGATGTTTGGTAGTGTAATAAAAAATAAGTTGGAAAATAATTTCTAGTGTTTGGTTATGTCATGGAAAATGAGCTGGAAAATAACTTATTAATGTTTTATTTTTCTCAAGTTTATTAAAATAATAAGGAACAAATCTTACAAATTAAAAGGTTGAATGAGAATGAAATTAAAAAAAATATAATTTTATAAATTATCTCAAATAAAATAAATAATAATTAAAATAATAGAGATCAAAAAAAAATGAAAGATGAAGAAATTAAAATAATAATAATAATTAACACTTCATAAATTATTTCAAATAAAATAAGTAGAAATCAAAAGAATGATAACCAAATTTGATACATAAAAAATTTCAATAAAAAAATAATAAGGGAAAAGCAAATAACAATTATAAAAATGAGGACCAAAGTTAATATAAAAATTAAATTTTAAGAGATGAAATTGAAAATAAATATTCAAAACAAAATATATATAGCAATCAAAAGTTTGAAGATCAAATTTGATATAATCAGCAAATAATATGACATTTCTAAATTTTTCATAACTTCTGGAAAGTGTTTTCCGCCCAAATTTTTCAGAAAAATACTTTCCTGGAAACCAAGCCAAATTTTCCTTTGACTGGAAAGTATTTTCCATTGACTAACTTTTCTAATAGCAAACAAACATATGAAAATTTAAAAAATAATTTTTAAAAAAATAAATTTCAAAAAACAAATATGGCCTCAGTTAATGTTGGTTTCAGCCGCCTAAAAAGCCATGTCTTTTTTCAAATATAACTTGAAAACAAGGCTTCATTTTGTTCGAGGTGTTACTAATCTTCTAAAGTGTCGGATAAGGAAAGGATAAAAAAGAAGAGTGAAAAGAAATGGAACAACTTGGTGAAGATGGGAATTTTATGCCTTTTTTTTTTTTGGCTTTGAGGTTAAACATGTTTTTTTATTTAAATTTTAAATTTTTTTAAAAAAATTATATTTTTAGATTATTTTGAAATACTAATATTAAAAATAAATTTTAAAAAATATATATTATTTTAATATATTTTTTAAAAAAAAACTCTTCAAAAAACAACCTCGTTATATTTTCAAACACTTTTTCCTATTGATAAACTATCAAGATTGGAATAAGTATATGAATTTAACACCATGCTATAACTTTTTTTAGAAAGCAACATATTATAATTTTGTAATATTTCTTTTCAAAATCCATATTTTATTTTATTAATAAAGAAATATTAGTACATCATGACAATGAATAATAAGTTAAAACAGTTCTTTAGAATTTTCACTTGCAGCGAGAGAAGAAACATAAAGCTTCAGATATATTCAAATAAAATTTAATAAGAAGGAAGATATCACATCCATATGTTTGTCCGCTATAATAAGGTAGCCCATGTTTTAGCTAATATGGCAAAG
>Ga0307517_10010636_pt1 | contig 12852 bp, 10 predicted proteins | sample 23_EM_MG_FD_194515 | JGI IMG/M metagenome (GOLD analysis project Ga0307517, IMG submission 194515) | Populus trichocarpa ectomycorrhiza microbial communities from riparian zone in the Pacific Northwest, United States - 23_EM | ecosystem: Host-associated > Plants > Roots > Unclassified | place...
TGATTGTAGTTGTTTTTTAAAGTATTTTTTTCATTCAAAAATATATTAAAATAATATATTTTTTAAAAAAATCATTTTCACATCAGCACATCAAAATGATTTGAAAACACTAAAAAAATATTAATTTAAAACTAAAATAAAAATAAAAAATTTAATTTTTTTCAAAAATATTTTTAAAATATAAAAACAAATATACCCTAAATATTATTCACAAGAGCCGAATCTAAAGGGTAGGCTGTGGCGACCCTGGCCTCAAGGCAAAAACAATTTTGCCTATCACCTTGTATGTTTAGTTCTTTTTGTTCATAAACTCTCAATTAATTCTAATTGGAATTTTAATATTTTTCATTAAAATATATATTTTTTAAATTTAACCATCCAAAAGTGGAAACTAGCTCTCATCTTAAAAGATGATGAATTTGATCTGATTTCTTCAAAAAAAAAAATAATAATAATAATCTCAATCCTCAAAAACAAAATGCTGTTATTTTTATTCAAAAAGAAATATGTTTGAAAATATATAATTACTTTCCCTCTATTTTCTTATATAAAAAAAAAAAAAGAAAGAATAAGCTGTTTGATAGTTTGTTCGGAAAGTGTTTCTAACAAAATTTTAAATTTTTTTTGTTTTAAATTAATATATTTTTGATATTTTTAAATTATTTTAATGTATTAACCTTAAAAATAATTTTTAAAAAATAAAAAAATATTATTAATATATTTTTTTAAATAAAAAATATTTTTAAAAACAACCACAACAACATTATAAACACTAAATTACAGTGGTTATTAAGATTCTTTAAACATGAAATTTGAAAATCAAGTAATGGAAAATAATTTACAAGAGATTTGAATATGGACGTAAGGACACAAGTATCTTTAAATCTCTGAGCGAATCAGACATCTTTCAAAGCAGCATCAGTCACAGACCGGTTTCCAAGTCCACTCGCATGTGCACGTTCAGTATGCATACTCTCTACCTCATGCTTAACATGCTTAGAATTAACGTGCTTTTCTACTCTCTTTTCTAGTAGTTTGGTGGTCGAAAATTGTTTTTTTTTTTTTTTTTTAAGAATGTGAACTCCACGAAAAATGAATTCTAATAAAATGTATTACTTTTCTACATTTGATAATATTACAGAGAAAGCTACTATTTAGAAACACGGTATTATTTTAAAAAAATTTAAATTTTTTTATTTTGAATTGTAAATTTTTTTAATTAAAAATTATTTTATTTTATTTTAAATTGATGTACTGATATCAAAAATAATTTTAAAAAAATAAAAAAAATTATTTTAATATATTTCAGCACAAAAAATATTTTAAAAAGCAACCACAACCACACTCAAAAAATCATAATAATATTTGATTTTATAGCAGAAAATAGGTTGAAAAACAATAATTATTTGTTATTAATTTATAAATAATATAATTCTTGAGTTACCAACCCTTTATCAGCCTTACTTAGTATTTATTCATTTAAAAACAAATTCTTTTGCTATGATTGGTTATGTTATGTCCATTGATTTGGAAAATAATTTTAATGTTTAAAATATGCTAAAAATCAATTATAAAATTTAAATTGCACCATGAAAATGGAAATTGTTTTCTATAATTTGAATAGAATATTTTAATATAAATAAATATATCACTTGAATGAATGTAACTTATTATTATTATTATTTATTTTACAGTCAAGGATTCTTAAGAATATATATATAAAAAATGAAAACTAGGGTGAGAAGTATAATGAAAAAGGATATAATTTTTTTTGTATTATTAAGAAATAATGAACAATAAACTTCAAAATAGTTTAGTTGAGAAATCACTTACATTCTAGCTGTTAACAAGTACCATGTAAAAAAATCTTTTTTTTTTAAATATATATTAAATTTTAATTGTCTTGCTATGGAGAGCCAAGAAGGACTTTTGTCATTTGAAACCGGAAAAACAACTCCTTGATGATGACGATAATAATGAAGAAGGTGATATTGTATATGTTATTTACATTGAACGGTCTAAAACAATATAAAATCTTATGAGTTATTCTATTTTTTATGATAATTCAATTTCTTCATCACCCACTTCCTTCTCATCTTTCATCGGTAATCAAAGCATCATCATTCATTTACGAAGGTTAAATGGATATTCACTTTGAAATCTTTACCTCTTTCTCTCATGTTATATGAAGAGTGTGTGGATTTCAGAGTGAGGTTGTGGTTGTTTTTTAAAGTATTTTTTACTCGAAAATGTATCAAAATAATTTTTTTTATATTTTTTAGAAATTATTTTTGGCATCAGCGCATCAAAATGATCTCAAAACATCAAAAATATTAATTTAAAAAAAATAATTTTTTTTAAAATTTTTAAAAAACACTTTTGAAAAATAAAATCAAACGATGATTATAATGAAAAAACCATCAACTATAATGGATTTGTACAACAAGGAACATGTGAATGCAACCCAATCATTACATGACATGTCTTGTTGTTTCAAGCTTGGTTTCATGGCTGCAAATCTTGCCATCATTGTGGCCATAAGAGAGATTGATAGACGAATAGCTGCGACGATGGCTTTCATATTGTTGATGTTGTTGATATTGGTAAGGGGGGTAATACATGAACCTTCTCTATGTGCTTTTCGGGCTTTAAAATTTGATTCCAACCATTTTTTTTTTCCAAGCTTATTAGGTGAATTAAAGAAATATATTTGAGTGTGTTTGATAGCGTGTGTTTTATAAAAAAATTAATTTTTTTTATTTTAGATTATTTTAATGTGTTAAAAATAAAAAATAAATTAAAAAAATTTATTTTGATGTATTTATAAATAAAAAACATTTTAAAAAATAACTACTATCATAATATTAGATATTATTAAAAAAAATAATAGCGCCTAGGGTAAAAGGATTTCAATAATTAGGTCTGGTAATTTATAATTCTAATACTTTAAAGGTTTTTTTTAATTATTAATTAGAATATAATGATAAAGCAATCTAATTTGTTTTTTTTGCATATAAAGTTATAAACTGGAATTTTAAAAAGAATAAAAATAAAGTAAAAAGAATTAAGAGATGTTATAATTTTCCCTTTAATTTTATTAAAAGTACAAAAAGAGTAATGTCGGGATCCATACATGTGGTGGTAATATGTAGCGAGTTTAGAGGTTTGACGTTAGCCGTGAGAGTATGGTTGGGATACTCCTCTCCTGCTATCATGTTATGTTTGAATTTGTTTGGACAAACGGCTACTACTGCTACTTTTTGGCGCACAACTTTCTATACCCTACCCACTTTCGAAAAGTCTGTCTTTCACTCTGCTCATAAAATATACATACCAGAGAATTTTGGAGGGAGAGAGAGGGCCTAAAACCCCCTTTTTCTCACTAGTTTTAAAATGATTACTTATCTCCACTAGTTTTATCTCTGTAATTGCAGATCTCAAGTAAGCAGCACTCTGGCTTTAGCTTACCCGCATCTATTTCTCAGTTTCTTTATCTTTTCCACATTCAAAAAAGTTCTTCTTTCGCCTTCTTTTTTTCTTACTTGGTACAAATTATCGTAGTTTCTGTTGTTTCACCACTTTCTCAGGTCTCTCCAGCACTCTTGCTTTGCTTCAAAGCTAGAAAGTAGAAGAAACCCTTTGTTTTGAAGGGAATATGAAAATGGTTTTGCTTCTTTGGATCTTTTCAGTGATTTCTTCTGTGACCCTTTTGAGTACTTGCTCCCTTGCTCTCTCTGAAGATGGTAAGAACACCACCATTGCTGTCCCCAGAAAAACCTATTTTCATTCCTGCACTATTTTGAGCAACACTTTTGTGTTTTCTATTTTTTTGGTCAGATGAATGTCTAGATCTTTCTGCTATGCTGATTTAGTCTTGATTTTCCTTTTTCAAGGACTGACATTGTTAGAGATCATGAGTACATGGAATGATAGTAGAAACATCCTTACCAATTGGCAAGCTACTGATGAATCTCCCTGCAAATGGACTGGTATTTCTTGTCATCCCCAAGAACAAAGGGTCACCTCAATGTATGCCCCACTGCCCTGCTTCATATATCCAATTTTACATCCACAAACTTTTAATTTTTCTTTACTTTTGTACGCTTCAGAAACTTGCCTTACATGGAATTGGGAGGGATTATATCTCCCAGCATTGGTAAACTCAGTAGATTACAAAGATTGTGAGTTAAATGCCCGTCTCTTCTTCTTCTTCTTCTTTATTTATTTTTTAACTCAAAAGCAAAACAGGAAATGGGTTAAAGCATTTCATGCCAAATTTCCAATTTTTCCCATTAATTTCTTTTGGTGATACAGGGCGCTTCACCAGAACAGCTTACATGGAATTATTCCTTATGAAATTAGTAATTGTACTGAGCTGAGGGCCATGTAAGTATGATTATGAGATTGGGGTTTTGCTCTTTCCTCCTGTAATGTCTTTCATATTCTTTTCATTTTTTTCACTCTCATGGGAGAATGTTTATTGACTTTAACCTCATTTGCAATTGCAATTATTATTGATCATGTCTATAGTTACTTGATGGCTAATTATCTCCAAGGAGGAATACCAGCAGATATTGGAAACCTTTCCCACCTCAATATCCTGTAAGATCACTGATCCTCTTTCTCCTTTGTGGTTCTTATTGTCACAGTCGAGTTGATTTGAATTTTGTTTGTTGAATTTAGGGATTTATCAAGCAATTTGCTAAAGGGTGCCATACCTTCATCTATTGGCCGCCTTACACGCTTGCGCCACCTGTAAGTTCAAATAGAATTTTGGGAATTGAATTCTAGAATTTCAAAGTCTGTATTCGATGCCCTTGAATTGAAACTAGATATTGTACTAATTTATTTATTCTCTGTCTTATCTTTTCAGGAACTTGTCTACCAACTCTTTCTCAGGTGAAATCCCTGATTTTGGATCTCTTTCTACTTTTGGGAACAATTCGTGAGTGCTCTTATCTTTATCCATAATGCTTTTAGCTTTTATTGAGGTTGTGGCAGGAAAGATGTTTCAAAAGAAAAAAAAAGAGTTTGGTAACAACACTCAATTGTGACAAAAGAGAATGTTTGTTGTGTCTAATTGATGTCTAGTGTTTTCATATGTTTTTATCTAAAGTATAAATTTTAGTCGAATGTGAAACAGTATTGAACCACTTGATTTCTAAAATTTTAAGGGCCGGCATTCCCACATTTCTGTCTATGTGAAGGCAAGTGTGCAAGTTCCTGTTAACCGTGTGAGTCATTTGGATGTGTTTACTTGATGTTTAAAATCACTCCTTACATTTAACCTCTACGTCTGACATCCAAGTTTTGGTGGAAAATAGAAGGATGTTGGTGACCGTCTGGGTCTACCATATTAATTTATTGGGAGGGATAAATGAGATGAATATTCATATTCTTCAGAATTGGAACATTAAACTGTGTGCAAAGTATGTAATATCAGCGTCTCTATTAGTTATATAACATCAGGATGCCTCTTGAAAAGCTTCTTAACTCTTTTTTGGGGATCATCCTCTCTGTTTCTTAGTCTGCCTACTGCTCATTCATGGTTAGGTTTATTGGCAACTCGGATCTTTGTGGTAGACAAGTGCACAAGCCATGTCGAACCTCTTTGGGATTCCCTGCAGTTTTACCTCATGCAGCAAGTGATGAAGCAGCAGGCGAGTTTCATTCGAAATTTTCTGAAACTTTTTGACTGTACATGTAATAATAATATTGGGACTATTTCTATTTTGATCTGAACATTGGTATTTTTTCAGTTCCTCCAAAACGATCCTCTCATTACATCAAAGGGTTGCTAATTGGTGTAATGTCAACTATGGCCATTACACTCCTTGTGCTCCTTATATTCCTTTGGATTTGCTTGGTATCAAAGAAGGAAAGAGCTGCCAAGAAATACACAGAAGTTAAAAAGCAAGTTGATCAAGAAGCAAGTAAGCTCAAAGGCTCTAAATTTTATCATTTTCTTCTGTCTTTCATTTCAAGTTACAAACCTCTTAAATTTTTGTCAGGTGCAAAGCTCATTACTTTTCATGGTGACCTGCCATATCCTTCCTGTGAGATCATTGAAAAGCTGGAGTCTCTTGATGAAGAGGATGTTGTAGGTTCAGGAGGCTTTGGTACTGTCTTCCGTATGGTCATGAATGATTGTGGCACATTTGCTGTTAAAAGAATTGATCGCAGTCGGGAAGGATCTGATCAAGTTTTTGAGAGGGAATTGGAGATTTTGGGGAGCATCAACCACATAAATTTGGTAAACCTGAGAGGCTACTGCAGGCTTCCAATGTCAAAGCTTCTTATCTATGATTACCTGGCCATGGGCAGTTTAGATGACTTTTTGCATGGTATACTTTCGCTATGTGGTGTTCAATATTGTGGTTTATAAGACACAGTCACACACCCACACATCTATAAAACATCTATATAGTGTTTATAGCGATTAGGGACAGAGTTATAGTCAACAACAAATGTGTAATAGTTTTTTCTCTTTCTTTCTTTCTTTCTTTCTTTATATATATATATATATATATATATATTAAGAACAAGAGAAATAGTTAGGCATTGACAACTTAGTATGATAGTAGAAAACATGGCATCAGTGCTTAATCTTTCTCACTTAACTATAATATTGTAGGCATATGTTAAATAGTAGATTAGAAGCAGCAAACATGATTCACAATGATTTTGGGCTTTGAAATAAACACTATTGCCTAATATAGAGACTAGGAAGTCACTGAGAAAAATGAAAAGAAATCTGAAGGAACTTTTTAGAATTGCCAAGTGGCTTATTATCAATGATGATTGTGCTTTAGTGCTTTCTTGTTTAATGTTTAATTCATATTCCCAAAATAAACTGAATTTTGTCATTTGGACAACTGCACCAACAGATCTAGGTTTTACTTTTGTGTAAGGCATTTATGACCAAATGTGGTGTACAATTTGTATTGCACAATTTCTATGAGAGACTTGTTTCGTGAATCTAGCCTATTAGGTAATTTCTACTTTTAATACCAGAACATGTGTGTTGTTTGCTGTTGGAATGTATGCTCAAATATATGGTGATGGACATGCACGTCCCTATCCAAAAAATTTAGTAAGCGCTGATACGTTTTATTTTTCTTTCTTCTTTGGTCTTATCACTACTTTTTCAGAACATGGCCAAGAAGAACGACTGTTAAACTGGAGTGCTCGTTTAAGAATAGCACTAGGTTCTGCTCGGGGGCTTGCATACTTGCACCATGACTGTTGTCCGAAGATAGTTCATCGTGACATAAAATCCAGCAATATTCTCCTTGACGAAAATTTGGAGCCCCATGTATCTGATTTTGGTCTAGCAAAACTTTTGGTAGATGAGGATGCCCATGTCACGACTGTAGTGGCTGGCACTTTTGGTTATTTGGCACCAGGTGCGTGTTCTTTTCATCATCCTTCTTAAAACATCTCTGCATTGTTTATCTGGAGAGTACTTTCCTGTTGATCTGAGCTATGTCTGATTTGTGGTTAGTTGTTCATGATACATTTCTTTAAGTTTGCCATGTGATGTGAGGTTTTCCTGCAATATGTGAAAACTTGTCCTACTGACATTAATGCTCCCTGTTCAACATGACTGTTACTTCTGTGTTCCTTGATAAACTATCTTGAAAACGTTATTTTTAGGAGATTAGGAGATCAAATTAACTGGGACTTTATGCATATGTTCTTGATTCCTTAATATAATAGGGATTCATTATGATTCAGGATGAAGCTAGTCCCGCAAGATTAAAATTCGATTATTTAGGTTTGTTTTGCTGATCAAGTTTTTTAATAGCTTTATAAACTATATTTATTATTTAGTAGTTAAATTTATCTGTAATTCTCTTTTATTTATTTTATTTTCATATACATATAAAATGTGGATATTGAGGTTAGATGCACTAGATTGAAAATTTTCATATTGACAGTGGTGGCAGTAGGGATTATATTTCCTCACGATGGAATTGTGATTGAATTCTATTCAACTTCTGGAATTTAGAAAGGCCTTCAAAATTGTGAACATCAACATGATCTAGTAACTTGGTGTGGTCCATAATTGACACTGACATTTTTACCAGTTTTCCATGGGACCATGGCAACTCTTCATTTCTTTGCATTGCATTGACCTCATCACTTAATTGTACTTTTATCTTGTAACTAAGCTCACTTTTATCTTGTAAAGCTTATAATGTTCATTTGTGTAAACCAAGTGTGAAAACTGGATGGAGGCAAAGGAAAATAACCATAAGATTGACCTGACCATATTAATTTAGCCGTGTTTCATGTTCGATATTTATTTGTTGTGAGTCAAGTATTGCGATCTCCTTGAGGACTGTTTCACTGAAATGAATATGTAGCCTGGTTCTTGTAGCATGTGCTTCATTGTGTGTTGGTAAACATGTAAATCATAAATTGTGAGGTGCTTTAGACAAAGAAGCTTTAGTTCATAATTCAAGAAATATATGGTTATGCAAAGCAAACTTAAATGTAGAGCAACATGAAAATGCATGGTTGCTGTGATTCCAAAGCTTTCTGAGCTGACAACTTCACATTGAATTCTTAACTTACTGACCATGGAGCTGCTCAAGCTGTTCTTATTGGAGAATAAACTCTGGTTGTCATTTATGGCCACATTCAATTAACTGCTGTAGAGTACTCATGCTGTCATTTCATGCTTCTGATTGAAAATTTGTTCAGGGGTTAAAATCCTTAAATCTAGTGTCTTGTCCATCTGCAAGTTTTTATTTTTAAAAAAAAGAGTTTCCTGTCATTTTAATGATTGAAAATGGTGCAATGTTTGTTTGATTGATTTGTGGAAGACACAAAACTAAGTAAAAGTCAGGGAAGAGAGAGAATCACATTAATGGAAGGTGCTAGTTCTCTTCGAGAAAACCCCCCACCTATTGATAGACTCAGTGGCTAATGATTTTATTCAGTTTTTTTGCTGAATTTCATGGTTGGTCCTAGTAACTCAGTAGCTAATGATTTTCTTCAGTTTTTAGTTTGAGGAAAAGAAAATCGGAAAGATAATATAGTAACAAGAAGGCACCAATGCTCTGATTGAAAAAGTAAAGTGTAAATTAGTTACCTCAATTTTTTGTGGTCAAAATGCTTAATATCTGCTCTGCGTTGACTGCTGATGGATTCTTATGGGGGAGCAGTCCGGATTGGTATGGAACCTTAGTGAATGATTTGAAAGGACTCTTGGAAGCCACCTTTTCGTATAATGCTGTCATGGTTAGTTACCTAAAGCGGTAGTTAAATGACAGTTAGTATAGGCTAATCTTGAATATTTAGTAAAACTAATTTAATCTACTATTTGTTATTACCATCAAGCATAGGGCAGAGAGAGGTAGATGATCCTAAAATTTAGAGAATTACTCATAGGAAATAAATGCTTGTAAGTGTCTGTGTGTTATAAATAATAAATAGAGTGTAATGGTCGTGGCCCAATTGTAGGGTGAGTAAAATAATAGACTGCGACTGAAGAGTAACAGAAACAGGTGTTTTTAGTTAAGTGAATCCCATAAATCTAGCAATCCCTTCTCACTGTTCAAATTTATGTCTGAGGCTACTCCTCATTTTCCATTATACTGCTTATATAGACCTTTAGGCATTACTTGGAAATCTATATCTTCAAGAACAATCCATAACTCTGTTACTGCCATTACTTGGAAATCTATATCTTCAAGAACAATCCATAACTCTGTTACTGTTACAGTGGGAAAATTTTGCAATCCTCATAATGACCAGAATCTTTCATATGCCATAATCCTAAGGTGCAGAGTCACTGATTGATTGTTAAAATTGACTGCTCTGAATAGAGTATCTGCAGAGTGGGATAGCTACCGAGAAATCAGATGTCTATAGCTTTGGAGTTCTCTTGCTAGAGCTTGTAACTGGAAAAAGACCAACTGATCCAGCTTTTGTAAAGAGAGGCTTAAATGTTGTTGGTTGGGTAAGCTTTCATAAACTCTTTCTCCCCTGTGCTCTCTCATCTCAGCTTTGATATTGGCCTGAAAGAGCAGAATTGTTCAAGTCTAACTTGTACTGATAATTTAAACTCAAACAGATGAACACCCTATTGAGAGAGAACAGGTTGGAAGATGTAGTGGATACAAGGTGCAAAGATACTGATATGGAAACTCTGGAGGTAATTCTTGAGATAGCAACAAGGTGCACGGATGCAAACCCGGATGAACGGCCAACAATGAACCAAGCATTGCAGTTACTAGAACAAGAAGTCATGTCTCCTTGCCCGAGTGATTTCTACGAGTCCCATTCAGATTATTGTTAAATAGCATGAAGAACTCAGGGCTACATCCACTGAATATGCACATCCAGCTAGATGTATTTATTACATCCTTGGCTTTTTCATTATTGTTTGCCTCTATCTTTGGGGCATGTAAATGAAATTTAATGCAAATGTTGGATGTGAGTGTTGTCTTGCAACTGCTAATTTGCATGGCGTCAGTTTCTTTTCCCACCAACATGTTACCAGCCATCAAGCACGACCACAAAAATTGTGTTGCTTGGACACTGGAATGCAGACGAAGATATGCAACAAGCTAGGTGACAAATTGAGGGGTAAATTGAAGAATCCTAAAACCAAGGATTAAGATGAAAGAGACTTGATTAAAATCAGGGTTAAATATGAAGAAATTGGAAATTTAAAAGTTAATTGAGGCGCTGAAAATTGAGGGTTGAAATTGATATAACCAGGAACTTAATCGATAGAAATCTTAAGAAATCAACCTGAATTGCCTGAATTTAACGAAGTTAGAAGATTAGAGATCCTTTTGTAAAATGAACAAAACAATGCTGTTTTGACACTACTGTTCATTTTCTTACCGGAGTTTCTTTTTTACAGAGCATTTAATGCTCTCTCACGCCTAAGTAAGAAAAAAAAATGCTCCTTTGGTAGCTCTAATATCGTATTACCTCCTAGCATGATTCCCGTTAAGTGATTCTCTCTGTAGCCGCTACAACACCGATTCATAACCACTTACCCGACCAATCTTTACAACCTAGTTTGAAAGTACAAGGTTGTAGGGTTGGCATTAATGACTGGGATCAATCCAAGAGGATCAAAAGGATTCGGAGCTGAGTCAGGAAGGAACATTATATCTTCCTCTTCTCCTATTTATAGGAGCCCCGTTTAGTTCAATAGGGGGGGGGGGGGGGGGTTCCCGTAGTAAAAACCAAAAAAACAACACCATTGTTCTCCCCTATTTCAAACAACACCGTCATTCCTCCTCCTCCATCATTTTCAGCAACCAAATACCAGCCTTAAAAAACAACACAAAACCACCACTCTTCCTCCCATGGTTCAAAAAAACACAACCTCCCCTTTTCAAATCGAAAGCTACACTAGCACCTAACACCACACCAGCATCCACACACTGTGTTTGCAAACACTCAGCCATAAAACATCAGTCAATCTGATCAGATCTCACAAGTCACAACACCATCATCTCCAAATAAACACACGCAAGCTGCAAGCTGCACTTAATCTAAATTTTTTCTGTTACCGTTAAAAAGCTTATATACGCTAGACTCCACCGCCACACCCTAATTGTTCAAAATCCTCTACCAGAGATATAAACTTTGAACCTTAACTTCCAAAACCAGTTAACCTCATCAAGTATTCAATAGCTCCATCTAAAAAGGCAGCTTCAGCTGGGGCAAAAGAAGTTGAAACCAAATTTATAACAACCTGGTTATTCTGTTTTGGTTTCCAACATCAGTTTTTCAAGTCTCTAGCATCCCTAACAATGGCGTAGCATCTACCCAAGCACTATGGAATATTCGGGGCATGACAAACGTTCATAAATAAGAAGTCTAGGACTTCACGGTTGTAACAGGTATGGGTTTCTCTCTCACTGCTCTTTCATGCCCACCATATCCCGTTTTGTTTTTCTTAGTTAGAAGGCCTGTTACAGTGTAGTGTGGCCATTAGTTGTGCTTGCAAGAAAAGCAAAGGCTCTTTTATAGAAGCATGAATTTGTTTTGGAATGATTATCTCCCTTTACATAATAGAGAAATATGCTAGTATATTACGTACCCATGGATTTTAGTTCAGAACGTTGCAACTTTCTTTTCTTTTGTTTGGTTTCATGAAGCTTAATCCCCTGGAATAATAAATGCATGAAGTTTTATAGTGCTTCCTCGTGGTGATGTGTTAGGTAGTGCAAGAACATGCTTTCAAGCTAGCCTCTTTTACATGAATATAGTTCCTTGGCATTTAAATCTTAGCTTTACGTGTAGTTGAGAATATAATCGAGGGTTAACCTATTGGTTAGCTAATTTTTTTTATATATATATATAACAATATACAATAGTAATGGTGGATGTTATAACACAAGAGTATGACTACAATATTTTCTATATAGTATGCCTAAAATATTTCCTATATAGATACATTAATATGCCCCTTCAAGCTGAGAGTGGAGGATCAACCTAAAGCTTGAACAGAAAAGTAGTAAACGGAGCAGTAGGAAGTGACTTAGTAAAAACATCTGCAAGTTGATCGTGAGAGGGGATAAAACGAATCTGAATATCTTTCTTCGCAACCCTGTCTCGTACAAAATGATAATCAACCTCAACATGTTTAGTGTGAGCATGAAAGGTAGGATTTGCAGATAAGTAAGTAACGCCTAGATTATCACACCAAATAATAGGAGCAAAGTTAGAAATAATCTACATATCACTCAATAAATACTGAAGCCAGATAACCTCAGTAGTGCCATCAGCCAAGGCTTTATACTAGCCTCGGTGGAGGAGCGAGCAACTGTGCGTTGCTTGCTAGATTTCCAAGAAATCGATGTTTGACCAAATAAG
>Ga0307517_10010637_pt1 | contig 12851 bp, 13 predicted proteins | sample 23_EM_MG_FD_194515 | JGI IMG/M metagenome (GOLD analysis project Ga0307517, IMG submission 194515) | Populus trichocarpa ectomycorrhiza microbial communities from riparian zone in the Pacific Northwest, United States - 23_EM | ecosystem: Host-associated > Plants > Roots > Unclassified | place...
AACCCACAGAGAAGATCCAGGGCACTCCCGGTATAGCAATGGGTGACTGTCAGCTTTCGTAACGGTCGAGCAAGGGGAGGAGGGATTGGTTGATTGCCCACTGAGTGGGGGGGGGGGGGCACGTCTATTGAGGCAATAGAGGTTGAGGCGGACGAGATTGGGGAAGCAGTTGATGAGACTGGCAAGTACGTCGATTCCTATGGTGCATTCGAACAAGAAAATGTGCTCGAGGGTGCGTTGAAACGCTGAGAATGCCCCAGTCCGAGGAAGCGACTCCGGGAGGTACTCGAAACACAAGTACAAGTTTCTAAGCTGGGGGGACGAGAAATCGCGGAAGAATTCAACGAGATCCACTGGCTCATGGCGTGGGTGGCAGGCAGTCCATGTCACGGGGTATAGTGAACGAACATGTTGTAATAACTCGGTGTTCATTGGTGAGATATCAGCCCGCCACAACTTAAAGTCTGGGTCTGATGCGAAGATGAAGCTAATGGTATCGAAAAGACGTCTCTGGCTGGGGTACGTCCATGATTTTGCAACCAAGGAGCAATTCCGGAGTGATTGATCATTTGAGGGTAGATATCCGATGATCATATCGGTTAGCTCCTGTGGGAGGCGCATCGCGACGTTGGAGAAGCCAGGGGCTACAAATCGAGAAGGTCAAACCGAGAGAAGCAAGTGTAAGAGAAGGTATGACAGCTACTTACCGGTGACCGGCATTGCCAACCTAAAGCTGAAGGTTGGTCCGTAAGCTACGCGGCGAGAACGATAGGGTGGCGAGAGGTAGTGACCCCAGGACAGGTATGAGCAGGCCCGGATAGCGAGTGCAAAAGTAGGAGAGGACTAGCCCGGTTGCGAGGGTTCTGGTGATGTAGCGACAAACCCGTCGATGTCAATGAGTACAGGCAATGAGACAGTGGATTTGAACGGGGGTGGGCGATACGACTGAAGACTGCGAACCGGAAGATAGAACGAAACTCAGACTTGTTCTCTGACTGACTGCAGCAGTAGCTTAAGTACATGTTTCGGACCCCCTGAGTGCGTGATGACAGGGGTATACCTGGTCCCTTTCCACCACCGTGACGTCACGGTCTCGTCAGGGGATTCATCTTACCATCTCCAAAGCTCAGGCCGGCGAGCCCTCCTCACGAGCTACTGGATTAGATCCTCAGTCGCCTACCTTCACATGACCAGCCATCGTTACGAAGCTGCGGTCAGTCTCGAAATCGTGGCCGGAACCCAGCCACAGACACCTTTCTACTTCCGTCGACATTGGGCTGGGGAACCACCAGCGGGGACGTGATCGTTGGCGGTAGTCTCAACACGATCACCTTTCCAGACACCAACACGACTATATGAAGTGGGATAAGCACACACAGTAACACGGTACCAGGAACGGGGGATTTACGATTAGGCGGTACCCAAATCGATACCTATGGCTCTGCAGAGCATTGTGGGTGGAAGAAAACCGAGGCGGCTGTCGACGGGGGTTTAAACGTTTATATTCGGCGACACCCGCGCGCGCTCTACAGTGATTTTTTGAGCACGCTGCTCAAGCGAGGCAGCACCCGTGTATGAACGGGTGTCCGAGGACTTTCAATAAGGACGGGAAGATCTGGATCTTGAGCGTCTGAGTCAGGCTCTCGGTCAGTAGACGACCACGGTGACCTGGGATTTGACAATCGGACTTGGCTTCCGTTTCATGTCCCGACAAACTCCTCCAGTGTTTGTGTTTGTGTCACGTTTTCAAATCAGGGACACTTCATTTTTGGGGACTGGTACATTTTTTAGGAACATGCGATGCGCATCCGTAGGAACTTTACAAATCGATCTCGAGTGATACATTATGATAGCCATTGCGGCCAGGGCCCGGAGCAGGAACCAGAAGACCTACATTCGAACTGTACAGCCCTCAGGTCTACTCTGTCCCGTCGGAACAGTAAACGATGATTTAGTCCTTCCTCGCTACAATCCTCACCTCCCCCTTTTCGCAAAACCTCGGTAGATACTCCCCACAATCCAGCTCCTTGCCCTGCATTCCGTCAGTCTGAAACTCTACCTCTGGCCGATACCCGCACCCCAACTGGTCAACCGATCGACACAAAGAATTATCGAGTCGCGCCCAGTAGGTATGGCCCACTGGGTAATCCCGAAACGTGGACGAGTGGACAAGCGTTATCTTTTGAATGTTCGCAGAGGTGATGGATGAAACGATATTTAATTGCACGGGATCCATGGGCAACACACAGATCTTGAGCTCTCGGAGCTGTCGGCAATTCGAGAGTGTCGGGGGCTCTCCGATATCTGCAACGGAATCATGGTATTTTGTTCAGCAACTTCCGCGGAATGACTTTAGGATATTGCACACACAATCGATACCGCCCCTTAAGTTCAGGTGCTTTACACTTGCCTCCACACCCTTGATGACACGCTGAATGACTGATGGGGCCACAAGTACATGCATATCGATAGAAACCTCATCGCACTGTGGTTGCAGTTCCAATAGCTCGCCAATAGGACCCAGGTCATTGTTGATGTAGGTACCAACGACTGTCAGTTTTCGTAATGGTCGAACAAGGGGAGAAGGAATCTGCTGATCGTCCACCGGGGAAAGGGGGCGATCAAGTTCGAGGTGGACGAGATTGGGGAAGTAGTTGATAAGTCTGGAGAGTCCATTGATTGAGACGGTGCAATCACACAAGTAAAGGTGCTCGAGGGTGTGTTGAAACGCCGAGAATGTCCCAATCCGAGGAAGTGATTCTGGGAGGTACCCCCAGAACAAGTCCAAGCGCCTAAGGTGGGGGAACGAGTAGTCGTGGAAGAATTCAGCGAGAGCCGTCGGTCCACGATCTAAGTGGGAGAGGTAGGATAACGAACGGACATGTTGTAATAACTCGACGTTTGTTGGGGAGATATTAATCAGCCACGACTCAAGTGCACGGTCCGCCATGATGTAAACGCTTTCAAAAAGACGCCTTTGGCTGGGGTATGCCCATGTTTTTGCAACCAGTGAGGGATTATGGAGTGATTTGTGACCAGGGGGTAGATGTCCGATGATCTTATCGATTAATTCCTGCGGGAGGTGCATCGCGACGTTGGAGAGGCCAGGGACTACGAATCAAGAGGGTCAGGTTGAGAGAAGCAGGTGCACGAGGAGGCACGACGGACCCTTGATACTACTTACTGGTTACTGTCGTCGCCAAGCGAAAGGTCAAGGTTGGTGCGGAAGCCACGCAGTGAGAGGGATAGAATGGTGAGAGGTAGCAACCCTCGGACAGTGAAGGGCAGGTCCGAATAGTGAGTGTGAACGTGGGAGAGAGGGATAGGCTCAGTTGCGAGAGGTCCTAGGCTGGTGGCGTGGTGACAAACTCGCCGATGTCGATGAATACAGGCAACGAGACGAGAAAGGCGCAGGGTCACGGTGGACTTGAGCAAAGTGTAAGGTGGGTGATATGACCGGGAACTTTGAACTAGAATGCAGAACGAAAGTGGGATCTTGGAAGCCGCTGCGAGGGAGCGACACTGGAGGACAGACGGGGCGGCGTCGCGGGATTCGAAAAAGAGGAAATCATCTAAATGTAGTGCGCTTGCGTGTCTTTTGTATGATTCTCGTGTGGTTCAACTTTGCTTGCTCGTCGCTGGAAACAGGAAGGCGGTTTCCGTTGGAATTGCAACCGTAAGTTGTAACAATCTTCGATCACGTGGAGCGCGTTTGTCACACTCGTCTGGTATTTCCCTCGTCTTGGAGGTCTCCGGATCTCTGGGACGTCATTTGAGATGAACCAGTGATCCCCACTGATACTATTGTTATGGCGCCGGAGTCCACCAAAAGGCACAGAAGCTCTTGGGTAGGCGAAGAAATGCTCACTCGAGTACGTCAAGATATCCAAGATATCCGGGCGGTAGGTTTTGTTCGCGCGCGGACACCGCTGGAACACCATATCGTTCTCTCCCTCGCTCATCGAACCATGACATCCACCCCGACAACTTCCCCAAATCCCCTTGACTATTGCGAAATCCGCTGGTATCTCTTCAGACGTGGTTTGAAAGTCTTGAACATTCAAATCGAATCAGAGCCCATTGGGTGTATCCGAGGCCAGGGTAGGGGATGGAGCAGGCATGGTCGGTTCACCGTGTTATGGACGTTCGTGGTATAGATCACAGACCAATTCTATACACGGCTTTGGAGGTCTGAAGAAGGAGCGAGACTACATTTCGTGTGGAATCATATAATTTGTCACAGTGTTGCTTGAATATAGGGACGTGAGAGCACGTAGAGATACATCTCGGCGGGGAAGAACGCGCTTGAACGTCCCAACCACGTGCGGCTGAGGTAACTGTGAGATGTGCTAAGAGCGAAGGGTCGGAAGCGAACCCACCTGTCATATAGGGTGTTCCGAAACAGCGGAACACCGCAAGACATCTCTCTGAGCAGCCAACGGCAACCTCTTTCTCATCTCTTGATGGACATTTTCCAACAAATGGGTCGTACCGACAGGTGTCGCGAGGAGAATTTCCACGACAGTGACCGATCGGAGTACGTGAGCAAGCCTTTCGTCTATAGCCGACCACGGGATGTTGTCTAGGTGTGATAGGTGAGCGGCGATAACTTCCATAGTTAACTTCTGTACTGTGGGAGGTACGCCTCCCAATGCAACAGGGATCCATTCGAAGGTGACGGGGAGTCGCTGAACTGAAAAATTGGGCACGAAGAGACCCTGGAACGTCAGCGTCTCGAGGTTGCGGAATCGGGATACAAACTCTGCGGTGGCTTTGGTAAGAAGGATTAAGGTCGCGCGATATACGAGTGAGGTTACCTAGAACTTACGGGCAAGTTTGTCCCAATCCAGCGTAGGACCACCAATAATGACAACCCCGAACCGAAGGGTCTTCACCGTCGCGCCGTACCGCTCTCCGAACCGTATAGGGGCCTGATCCAACGCCGTAGGGAATCGCACGTCGAGGGATGTTAATGAGGGGAGAGGCATGGGATTCTCAGCGAGGAACCAACGAATATCGCAACCGTCGCACAACGCAGACCCCTTCAAAGAAAGGTGGGAGATCTCTGACACGCGATCGGAGGGGACGGGATCCCTTGTGTCCCCCACGTTCACACATCCCAGGATTAGGGACGTGAGCTTGGGGAACGCCAGGATGAGATTCCAAAAATGAATGTCTCCACTGAGATCCAACTGATCAAGCTCAAGCGAGGTCACCCAATCTGTCGCCAGACTGCCCAGACGCGGCTGGATTAGTCGCCCGAACCGAAAAGGCATTAGATGTCTGGGTCGCATCGTTAAACTGAGTTTCGGAGGGGTGTCTTGCGGCCAACGTCGAACCATGATCTGGGATATGGCAAGAATCGTGCGCTCATCCACCGCGGATTCGTAGGCGGGAACGGCTACGTTAATCTTCTTGATAAATGGCAAAACCCCAGAGCCCGATTCCAGAAGGGATTCGAATCGATCCGCTGCTCTGGAGTCCAGGCCGGTGCGAAGGGTGTGAAAGAGGAGTGACTTGCTAACGACGCTCAATGTGGAGCAGGACAACGAACAGGCGGACAACGCGGCCTTGTCATCTCGTAGGAAGCTGATGATGTAGAACATGAGCTCGGGTGGAACGGTGGTCGTCATATTTGGTGACTGCGCCCACTGGGTGGAATGGTGATGGGCGTTTGCGTCCAGGTGGCGTTGCCGTATCGGATCCTGTCAGGGATTCACAAGTACACAGCACTACAACAATATTTACGAGTCTCTAACCATTCCACGGCTCGTGATTCGATACACCCCTACCGATGAGCGTGATCATACCTCGTCACCGTACGAGAAAACACCAAAGGTGGATGAGGGAGAAAACCAAAAGCACCCCCCGCCGCCGCTTCCCTTATCTCCAGCGTCAAGCGATGTAAGTGCAGCACCCTCAACTCCTCCAACGTCTCTAAACAAAACGCTACCCCAAAGTCCTTGATCCCGTACAACCCGCGTAGCACCTCGCCCAAACCTGGTGGCAAGTGTACACCCTCGGAAAAAATAAGAACCATCTCGGAAAATACTAGAGATGTGATGGTGGTGGCAAGGAGGTCTTCAATTATTTCAGCGTTGTGGAATAGGTATAAACCTGGGACCTCCAGAGATCGAAGGGCGATGTAGCTCGATAAGTTGATGTGTTTGGGAATAATTGGCAAAACTCGCTCTGTTCAGGTATTGGAAAGGTCCCCTTATGAAACTAGAATAATATTCCAAATCTGAAACGCACCATCCGGATACCAACGGAACGTCTGTAAAGTGTCTGCGCCAGCCTCCAGTAGGAGTCGCATCCCTGGCACATATTCCAATTCCATGGATGAGAAGCGCATCCCTCCAAATGCAACGATTATGTCCTCCAATAGCCCCACGCCGGCACCATAGTTTGTGATGACCAATTGACCTCGTAACCCTCCTCTGATGGCGTTGCGCTGGGTACTATGCCCCTCGTGCGTTGGGGGCTGGCCAAAGTAGTACGTTAACTTGATGTTGTCCAGCTTCGGGAATAGTGTGAAGAATTCAAGCAGTTGTCTGCAAGTACCCGTCGGACCGTTCAATGTAATCGATCGCAAAGTAGGGGAGAAATGTCCAAAGTATTTTCCGGTCCCTTCTCGAAACCGAGGAAATTTATGTCCGTGATGGTGAGTTCTTGCAAGTTCACCAGGGCGCGAAAGTGTCGGATGGTTCGGGAATCGAAAATAGTAGAACATACCCAAGGAGCCGGGGGCTGCCGCTCAAATCGCACTTGCTTGACGAACGGGAGTAACCCGAGTTTGTCCAATGACACGAGTGGAGTAGGATGCCTATGCGAGGTACCCTTACCCCACGGTCGGAGTATCAGAGTGTGGTGGAGATGTGGAATCGCAATGTTGTACCAGCAGAGACAGGTTGCGGCACAGGCCTTGAGAGTCGGAATATCGTATGTGAGATGGGCGATGATCATTTCCACGATCTCCGGGGGGAACCCATGTGATTTGCGAGAGTCTTTGGGGGTATCTAAATCCCTGCGCGCGGACGCGCCCTCGGGTTTGGCTTTTGAACGGTTCCAAATGGCGTTGACAAGGCGCTCGATTCCTACGATTGAAGGTGGACAATGAAACGTGATGACTGTGTAGAGAGATTCGTTGAATACCTGATAGCAAGGATGTGGGACTCCCCGGAAACCCCGTGTCGCGCGTTGGTGTTGACATCATGGTCGTAGGGATCTGTGTAGTCTCGGCTCCATCCGGCCTACCGCGATCGCTTCCAGCTTGCCAGAGCTCTTGACCGCCTGGTACAACAATCGTCACAGGATCGCCACCTCGACCTCGGAAATGAACTAAATTTTGGTCGACAAACGCTGGTGGTCCACTCAACGAGGGGTTCAATTATCGTTATTCCAAGGGATCTTCGGTGCGATCCCTGGACGTGTAGCATGCGGCAGTCGTTGGACACCTATCGCCTTAGTCTGTCCACTATAATACTATATCCCTAATCGGTAACAGGTAGTCTGCTTGAGGAGACTACCACCGCCTTAAAGTTTGCCACACAAAATAGCATCTCCATTTGGAGTTGTTGGAGCACGCCGGATCAGCGTTTCCCTCCCACGAGTGCTTCCTTTTTTCTGTCAACGTCACGTCATTCGTCAACCACACCAAGGTTTCGGGCGGCTCCCTCAAGGACGCGCCGTCTGAAGGGGCTGAATCGTACCAATCACCATCCAATTTCATCACCGTGCTTCGGGGTGTGAACCTCACTGGCTGGGCCGGAACGCTCGGCAAGAACACAACGACGGCGTCCAGTTCATGACAACACTGAGAATATTCCTGTCCGGTCATTGCGAACTCTAGTCATTTGGACCCTATCTACCCTTTGCTCCCCTAGAACAATGCATTACGTGAACCCGGGAGGGTGGTTCGGGGACTGACATCACTCAACGTGGGTCGTCAACCACAGCCCCATTCTCCCAAAATGCCCTTCAAGAACTCCACAATCTCCTATTCCCTCGGTATTCCCCACTACAATTACCTTGGGGTTCTCCATCCGCTGTCAGGCCTGCCCCCTTACTAGTTCATTGGATGTACCTCGTGTAGCAGAGGGGGGTGACTGCGGGCGAGTAGGGGTGGACTGGGGCTGGAGTGCTTTTGATGTCTGACGGGGATGTCGATGTATTGCTGGTCGGGGGTTTTGGGGTGAGAAGGGTTCTGCGGATGACTCCGACCTCGCTTTCCGCGCACGCGGTCACCCTAGTAAGCTATGAATTTTGGGGTAATAATGCGCATCGCAAATCGGATGTTCAAAGGGGTTGAAGACGAAGGCCGATGCAATTGAAGGTGAGTTCACCGCCATTATTTCTTTGAGAAAACGAGACCCACCGAGAACTGGGAAGCGAAGAGGCTCCTTCGCCTTCGGCTCACCCTCTACATCGGATCGAAGGATGTGCCAAAGCATAGTTCCCAACAGCGCGAACAGCATAGGTGGCATGTGTGTGGCTGTTCAACCGAACCGGGTAGTACTGGGATGCTTTTACGAAGGTAGTCACGAGGTCCGCTAAGAGCGATTTCGTTAAATAATAAGCCCCGGTCATAGGACGGGCTGAGCACCCAATCCTATGGGTTTAGCCGTGTGGCGTGGCTGTGTCCAAAGAATGGTAGTGTGACCAACGGGATCCGCACACCACAGGATGGCACCGAGGATGCAATAGTATCAGGGCGCTTACCAATGCAGACGCTCATGGCGCTCATCTGAGATCGGGATCGTCAAGGGCTAGAACCAACCAATCGAGCCTGAGAGCTAAGGGCGTCTACCAGCTCCGTCAAGTTTATCCGAGGTGTAACCGCGCGAGAAAGAGGCGGCGGCCAGTGTCCGAATCATCCGGGCGTCCGAGTCCATACACTCCAGATACTTTTTTAGGGCTGTGAACTGCATTGTTTCGCGATGGGCGACTCAAGGGACGCTCCCCCCGTGTGTGGAATCCTTACTAGGGTTTACGCGTCACGGTCCGCAGGGCCGGAACCGTTCCAAGGCTTTGGCGTAACCCTCCAACCAGACCTACATGTACTATCCATACTAAAACCAAAACCGCGCATACAGCCTACAACGTATTTTACATCATACAGGTCCTGCTTGTACATGTGCAACTACCCAAATTAAATAACCAGGTAACTGAGAAAGGAAACATTTTGGAATACCTCAACCACTACGCGGTTAGGTTCCACACACGGGGGTATACCTCTAACTCGGGAGTGCTCGCCAAAAATTCAAACATACCATCTCTGACAGCACAACCCAAAGCCACTTCGACGGTTTCGCGGTGTTCTTCCGCCCCTTCCTCCTCGATGTCCAAACCAAATTTTATCCTCACGTCCCTCTTCGGCTTCTCCTTCTCCTTCGAGGTAGAGTTGCCCTTGGGTTTCGGGTCCGCTGAGAGAGTCTGTTTCAACTCGTCGAGGTCATTGTCATAACTCACGACGAGGAATGTCTCGAGTTGAGGTGAAGGGATCATAGAAATGAAGTTGCGGAACGGATCATCTGGCAGGGCATGGATGATGGAGTGGAAGTTGACTTCGACGTGTCGGAGGGATTCGCATCGCGATAAATCCAGGTTCTTGATGTCTATCGATCAATGTCAGCATCCACCATCGCGAAATGCGTAGAGTCAGACTTACTGTGAAAGTCGGAAGGATGGTAGATAAATCGTTCCATGGTCCCCGCACAACCGTCGATAACCTCTTGCGTTTCTCCACAGAACTGCAGATCGACCGTGCGGAACTTAAGTCCGTCCTGCAGGGAAACCAAACCAGACATGAACTCCTGGTCGAAAATTCCCGTCAGCGTCAATCGCCCCGTGAGAGGCGGCGAAGACTCCGGGACTAGGGCAAAAGGTCCAGGAGCGATTTCTTTATTAATACTGTCCACGGTGAGGTTTTCCAAGCCCGAGAACAAGCTGATAAAGCAGACAAGTTGTTTGATGCTACCCTTGGGGTATCGCAGCGTGAGGGTCCGAATGGTGGACTTTATCGTATCGCGACGCCCGTGTAGCCAGCGAAGTGGCTTCCCGACGTCGAGGTACCTAATATCGAGCTCTTGAAGGTGCGTGAACGCGTGCAAGCGTATCATCGTTTCGTGTGACAAGAAGTCCGCCTGGTGGATCTGCCGGGCGACAATAATCCTGCGGACAAGATGAATCGTTCCCATCCTCTGGAGGTCGTCTGCAGCGTCGAACCCTGCGGAGTTAGAAACCGTGAGGGTTCGATGGAGGTGGGTTCGAGCGGCGATACACCATGTGCGAGAGAGGTGCGTGCAAGCAAAGAGGGTGGCTCGGTCTTCCGAAATGTGGTCGACTATGTAATCGACAATTTCTTGGGGAAGTTGCACGTTGCCTGCCTTGCTTACCCCAAGAACCCTCTTCATCTTCCGGTTGAGACATTTGCACGTAAACCATAACGTGTAAGACGCCTGCTTGGCATCTGCAGCGGGCGTGGAAAGGCGCGATTGGCACGTTAATAAAGGCGTGAGTGAGCGGCCAGGAAACAATGGTCGTACCTGAGCGAACGGAACGGAATTTGCTGAGAGCTCCAGAACGGCTGGGTCCCATTGTCACGGTGGGTTCGGTTGTCGTTGGGGGTACTAATGAGGGATGGGGCGGTTACCCTTCCCAACCAGCCCTTTATACTAATTACGCTTGGATCCTTCGGAATGGGGTCTTTTGAGAAAATGAAATTCTTTGACTTACGACAGTAAGTATAGCCAACAGCGCCTGCGGTGGCAAGTTGTGACATCTTCCGGCTGTGCCCAAGGCCCAAAAGGATCAACCGATCATGCGCCTCTCCTATTCTCCACAAATTTTCCCACGCTCGGCCCGTTGCCATCGGACCCGATTTGGAAAGACAGGCTGAGAGGCGAAGGTCTACTGCGAGAACACTGCAGGGTTAACATGGTACAAAGTTGAGTTCTAAGTATAAAGAGGTGTACGGAGGCAGTAGGTAAAGCGATACATGATACATTGATTTTGAAGATTATACCAATATCAATTTGGCTCTAAGTCGGGAAGCAACGGCGGAAAATTCAGAATGGGCGACTGTTGAGCATCGCGGCACGCGATTGAGGGCCGGAGCTTTGGGTGAAGGGTCTTTTTCGCCTTCAACAAAAGTTACCGCCCGCTGAGGGTCGTTCGATGCAGAACAAAGCGGTTGCCCGGGTGAATCACGGTCTAGGGTTTCAGACAACAGCGTGGGGGGTGCCCAAGGAAAATCGAAACGTGGTTTTCTCCACCACGGCATGCCACACCAGAATTTGGCGTCCTCCCAAAAGTCTATGCTCGCGGTTAATTGGTCGTATGCAAGGGTAATATTCGCGGCTGTGGGTTCAAGATCGAGAGGCGATTTCTTCTCAACCCGTTTAACCGCCTCTGCGAAGAGGCGGAGTTCACGTTGGTGGCGCATGATGAGGGCGTCGTGCTTCGGTTCGGGCGATGGCGACGCCGTGAAGAATCTGTGAGGATAGATGAAAGGGGTGTCGCGGCAATTAAATCGTGGCAGGTACCTTCGATGGTGGCTCTCTGGCGGTGGCAGGTCGTGAGGGCGGAGAGTGGCTTTGAGCTTCTCCGCCATCAACGCAATCGCTGACATTACCCGAGACTGACTCTCCAGTAACTGAGGCGAAACAACCCTCCAAAATACTCCCGAGGCGTAAATCCTGTCCAAGTTGAACAAAATTCGATCAACGGAAGGGGGCTTCCAATTGCTCGGGGAGGGGCGGTGGGCCATACTAATGGAGGGTGGCAGAAGGTGATAGAAGTGTTCCCGGTGTCAGAAGGGCCAGAGAAGACCAGATATATACGCGCACGACAGAGGTTACTATGATTCCGGGGACGTGTCTGCAACAAGGCTGTGGAAAGGCCTAAGCAGCGGGGACGTGGTCAAGCGGGAAGGACCATTCCGAGATGGATTCCCACAGTCGGTCGTCATAAAATACCACGCGCGCGCTTTGCGGTGCAATTTTGACTTGGATGTCCAAAGACGTGCAGATACAGTTGTTAGCGTGTACACAGCCAGGTTTCATAAGTTCGCCCCCTGAGCCACCCATATATCTGCAAGGATACCGCCAGGACTCAACACCATTCACTAAGTAGCCCTGTAATGTGGACGTTCGGACGTGCGTATGGCGGCCAGCAGGTTGCCCCATACCCTGCATAAAATGTAATCCCCGACACGAACCCCGCCTTTTGTGCGTGTAAACTGGAATAAGCGCTTAGTGCTAACGTACTGACGTTCTGCATTCATTCGCCAAGCGTTATCCGTTACAAACAGCACAGGCTGTCGGCGTAAAGCGAACTCACTTGCCAGCGGGTGGGGGTCATGCGGGATCGGCATCCAAAAAAGGAAGGTCATGGCTTTCTCCGGAGCATTGGTGTGCATCCCTCAAATTCTCTCCTCGGCTCATCACACTCTGCTAATCCCACGTCAAAAATCAGACACTAACCGACCTAAACGACTATATCACACCGTCTCAAGCGTGCATTAAACCCGTAGAGACCAAAAATCCACCCACCGGAGCAGGGGACGCAGGGGCCGCCTCGGTATTGTGACTCCGATCTACATCTGGTCGGGTTTGACAACTGAAACCCTTCGAATCTCCAGACGCAGATTCATGTAGACCAGGATGGGTCGTACTATGAGGTGTCTTCCCCCGATTCCACAGGTGACAAGCCCAAAGGAAGTGTGAAAAAGTTAGAAGCGGCTCAAGTCAGCCTGAACGATTGCCTAGCATGCAGGTGAGTCGGGTGAATAAAGTTCCACTATGTGCTTAATTCTCGCGACTCGTAGCGGATGTATAACTTCAGCGGAG
>Ga0307517_10010638_pt1 | contig 12851 bp, 16 predicted proteins | sample 23_EM_MG_FD_194515 | JGI IMG/M metagenome (GOLD analysis project Ga0307517, IMG submission 194515) | Populus trichocarpa ectomycorrhiza microbial communities from riparian zone in the Pacific Northwest, United States - 23_EM | ecosystem: Host-associated > Plants > Roots > Unclassified | place...
TGTCACGACCACTCTTCCTATATAGGTAGATAGATTGTGGCTGGTGTCTCCTTAGCTTTGCAATTCCAGGAAATCCTCTCCCCTTCTCAACCCTACTGCGTTGTTACGGACAAGCGAGTAGTTTCCTCGGAAGAAACCCCAGCCCCCTCTTGCTCTCCTCCACTCAGTTCTATCACTTAATCGACGTTTACCCTTCACTCTTCGGCAGAGTCAAGACCGTCGCTCTTCGTGATAAGCCCTCGGTTTGAGGCTCACATCCTATAGAAAAGGCTCGTGATTGTCCTATCTGGTTAACCCAGTTGTGCAGCAGGAACACCTACCGGAAGAAGCGACCACTAAAAGCTGTTGTGGTTGTGGTTTATCTCTGGGTTGATAGTGGCCCCAGTTGATTCCACCTTTGGCGCAGTAGAGCTTAGGGTGAAGAGTGGCCCTGACAGTTCAGCCCAAATCCACAAACAGTGGAGAGTTGGTTGACCTCCACCCCAAATTGTGAAAAGAACAATGTGGTAACAGCCACATAAACCTGCAAACTTTCTGAGCCCCTCATCAACACTCCCACTTCACCTCTCTTACAATACTCAACTGAGTCTCCACCATTCCTCCTGCATCCTATAATGCCACCAACTTTTGCACAATGTTCTCAGCCAAGGGGGGCCTACATTTGTGTCCTCTCTGCCATACCAAAGAACAGAACCAACTTGGGAAAAATTGATACAGCTGAAGATATATGGCATATGACCTCTCAGGGTTGAGGTAAAGATTCAACCAACAAGACCATCCATTTCACTCACCCCAGTTCCAGTGACGAGATTGTTGTTGAAATCTTTGGAGAGGTGCTTGGACATTCTGATGGTACCACCATTGGCATGTACGGTGGTTCAATTGTAAAACCAGGCCAGGTGCGTGATTCTGTTTTCACTTGCTTTAGAACTTCCTTGCTGTCATGACTCATAGGTCTTCAACAATAAATCTGTGACCAACATTTGTGATGTTCTCACACTTGATTCCCCAAAGGAGGTACTAACTGAGGTACACTAGCTGTACAGGGATCAAGTTGGATCTCTGAACAAAATCTATGTGATGGACCTCAGTTTTAAATTAAGTGACTCATTCATCATCAAAGTTACAGTTTCAAATGTTTGCTTCTAGTAAAAAACCACATGTGATTGGTTAAGGGATCTCTCTATGCACAAAGAGAGGCAAGTTGTCTCTATCATCCTTCCATAAAAGTATTGGGTATAGCCTTCACAACTCATGTCATCCTTCTGCCTGAATTAATTATGCATCCTAGTATCCTCCCAAGGAAAAGGGAAAATGAGTCACCAAGCATTCCAGAAAAAATGATGACATAGATGTCACTGATGCAGAATGTCACCACAAGCCTGGGCCTGTGCCCAAAGATGATAAACCACTGTCTCCTTCATATTGCCACAGCCTACTAATTATTCTTAATCTAATACAGAGATTACCTTGAACTCTTTCTATTTTTCAAGCTGTCTCCCAGATTTTTACCCAAAAATTATCCAGTTAAACACTGCAAAACTCACACAGCAGCCACCGCACAATACTAATGGGAAGCTCATTCCACCTTGGTTGGCACACAAGGCACTCCACCAAGGAACATTTGTAAACATTAAAGCCAAGTTACACATTCACCACTTTGACATCCTTCAGGAACACCTTGCCTCTGGTGCCATATGTACCCAATGCCCCTGCTGTAATCTATCCTCCCATTCAACCTGCATCTCAACCCTCCACTTCTGCCACTGTTGAACAGACTGTTTAATAAATTTATTGAAGATAATGATAAGCCCTCTAATATGGCAGTAAAAAACATGCTCAGTGGATCTGGAAAAAGGCACTTTTCTCAGTAAGGGTCCTTCAAGGTTTTCTTCTCCCCTCAATGACATGGTAAGGTTTCACTGTTTTTGACTTCACTAGTGATTTCCATGTATTATTTAATTGTCCTGTACTTCAAATGTAGCTATGTCTTCAAATGACTACAAAATCTTACATCCCATTTGACTGCTCAATCTTCAACACTGCAACCATGACCCCAATAATGATACCCAATTGAAGGCAAGTGCAAAGTTGGATGGATCAATGACACTCATGCGTTACTCCAATTCAATGGGAAATGTCACAAACTCAAGATCTATTAATTCAAATTAAATAAATTATGATTGGGATTTGTGACATAAAGAGAAGGTCCAAGTCCAAGAAGGAGGTATATTCAAGTACTAGTCCAACTAGTACTCAAAACCACAATGAGAATGATCCTATACAAGAATATCATGAAGAATATGACAAGGATGTTGTACACTCTGAGAGCAGTATTGAAACTGCCCATCTACTACTTGACAGTAACTACAGCCAAGCACATTGTGCTCCAACTCAATCCCTTCCTGAAGAAAAACCCACTTCATCTCCTCCACTGCCTCATGAATACCATCCCTCTGAACCCAGTAATGGAATTCTTTCAAAGACCTCTCCTTGGATAACTTCACCAAACATTATTGTGTCTTTGGAGAGTGAGGCAAGCATTGCTGGCATGAGAGTCGATTCTCCTTCAATGACAATGTTTGGGATGACCTCTGGGAAGAACAATGGCAGCATGAATGGCATCAATCCTGCTGCTGTTGGTGGGAGGGGGGCAGAGTAGTAGATGGACTTGATGGAAGAAGAGAAAGGTGGTTCAAGTGATGGGAGGGAAGAGGGACTGGTAGATCCAGCCTCTCCCTGAGTGACAAATGGCTCATCAATGACATCACAGTGGCAAGCTCCTGTTAGAGGGAAGACTCTGCATGTGGTGTATTCTCCAATCTGTCCGAGTAAACAACCAATGGGCTCCCAATGAGATTCTGCATAATGAGTCAATAAAGCTTGACACATTACTGACTGCATTTGGATCTTCTCCATGTTCAATGCCAGGATGATGTAATCCTTTGTAATTCGATGAATAGTGAGCCACATACCATCTACCTCCTCCTCCAATTCCAAAATCCATTTGGCCTGAGCATTCTGAATAGCCATGGTGTTGACATAAGTTGACCAGCAACTTCCTCATTTATCCTCAAGGTGACCACTTCCAAGATCACCTGAGGGAGTTCAGTTGGGTGACACTGATAGATATATCTACCAGCATGATAAGACAAATCAATCTAGAAATGTTGGTCAACTCTCTTGACAAATCCAAAGGACATCGCCCAGATGTACCATCTTATCAGCACTGTCATCACGCACAATTTCCGGACTTCCTTTTTCCTTATGTCTCTACATCTTTTGGACCTTTTTATTCTTTACCACCCACACTCCTTGTTTCGTTTCACACTTCACACTTTATGACCAGACACCAAGATCAACATTGGACTATTTGGGGAGATTAGGAAGCACAAGATGGGTATCTACAAGGGTATCTACCATCCACTCCATCTCCGCCTCCCGATGCACAGCTTCTCGGAACTTGGCATAAGAAGACCATCTAAGGACATTGTACCCTAGCAAGACCCTCTCCACCTCGTACCTACTAGGTGGACCATGCTCGGGCAACTCCCCCAGACGACCCAGACTCTCCACCCTGGGAGGAGTCACTGGGGGACAGTCCTCTAGACGTCCCTGGTCGACCACCCTCTGACGACGCTGATCGCTGCTGGAAGGGTGAACCACCTGGTACCACATACCTGGTCAGTGGATCTCCACGATGACCATGACAGAAAGCCCTCTGTCCAGTATGAACCGGATGAATCTCTGCCATCACAGGCAAGGGATCAGGAGACAGAGCACTTGAAGGCTCCCCAGTGCACCCAGAACAGTGCCCCACATCCAACCCCAACACGGGCTGTTCCTCGGACATAGCAGGATAGGAGGTGTACTCCAACTCGTCATCAAGGACCTAGAAGTATTGGATAAGTTCCCTGTAACAAAACGGTTCAGGAACCACCAAATACCTCAATAGGAACCTCCTTGCTTGCCTCCAATCCGCACTTGCAGGCCTGGTCCTAGAAATGTTTGTCATCATCAGGGTACAAGATCCCCAAAGAGGCGAACGAACCTGCAAGGCCTCAATACGTCCACGCAACTCCATGGTGAACTGCTCCTCTGCAACCCAGAGCTTCTCCAAGTCAATCAAACGAACGACAAGTTCTTGGTTCTGCTGAAGAACCACGTCCACCTTCTCTGCCTGCCTCTTGAAGGCCTCCTCCATTTCCTTGCGCTCAGCACGCTCCCAATGCACCTTGGAGGAAGGTTAATCAATGTTATAAATATGTTTGATGCCTTCACCAACCTCCTTCTCCAAGACATCAATTTGGCTGAGCAACCGACTCCCGATTGAGGACGCATGCCTCATCGACAAACTCGTAGGCAGACTTCTCCCCCTGGTGGACATCCCCAGCTCGTACCTCTCATCAGTGTTCTGCACCCCCAACGTGATGAGGCAATCCAACACCCTATCCCTCTTCGGATGCAGAACTCTTTGGTTGTTCTGGAGATGAGCAGTTTGGATAGCGGTCCCCCACAAGAAGTCCTCGTTGTATAAGTCCAACATGGGGTTGTCGATATACCCCATCCCCTCACCATCCAAACGATCAATGATGGTGGTGTTCTTGGGATACTTGTCAATGACGTTGGTGCGGGAATGAGGGTACCTCCCCTGGTTGGTGCGAGAAACAGAGACCTCATGGATGCGATAGGTGTCTTGGGCAATTCTAGGCATGGCGATAGATAATGGGAGGATGAGGAGATGTTAGAAGGAAGCTAGGTTTGTTGGTTTTGGAAGACGAGCGGATGATGAGTTGACACCCTAGGATGCCTCCTTTTATCCACCTCTTCCCAACCAGCACACATCACCCATTGTTCCTATCAATCCCCTTGGTGACACAATGGCACCACTCTCCCTATTTTCTCATTGGTTGTTCCCACGCTCCCCCATCAGTTTCCCTGACAACAATGGTGTCACTTCCTTTCCTTTTTCTCATTGGCTGTTCCCATGCTTCTCAGTTCCCCCTTTGTCATGAAATTCTCATGATCCCTTTCCCCTTTGTTCTAATCTTCCCGTGACCCACATTCGCTCCTTTGATGACTCATCATGACTTTAGGTCATCCCCTTGACTCAGCGTTACTCGTCACTTGTCACAGGCCACTCTGGTAGTATATAAGGACCTCAGATAGTGCTTGTACTCGCTAGTTTTGTTATTACAGGATTTCCTCTGCTTGAAGACTCTCTTCGGACAAGTTCAGAGACTTACTGCAAAATACAGGACACCAGGCCTGTTCTCTTCCACTCCATCACTTCTTTGTCACGATTTTCACCTTTTCTCCTCGTTTTCACGGCTAAGTCATAGACGCCCGCACGTGCTCAGATCACGTGGACTTTATTCCGGACTTATCCCCTTTTCATGGACCTCTATCTTATCTTATCTTTTCCTTATCTTATCTTATCACACTCACACAATCAGCAAGGCAAACACGCAATGGTATTCGAGTCATCTATGGAGGGCGATCTACAAGTCACAAGAGACTCCCCTCAAAAACTTCCTCCTGCACTCCTCATCAATCTCGGGGTAGACCATGAGATCAGAATCCTTGGCCGGCCATACCGAGGCCCTCTTCTCCTGCTCCACCCTCTTCCTCATGTCCCTTGCCACCACCCGATCCAACATCCAATCCATCGTCCTGCTCCTACCCAGATAGGCCTTATTGATCCGCCTATCCAGTGACTCCAACTTCTTGTCACGAACGCGTGATCTTGTTGATCAAATCAAACAGATCACTATTGAGATTCGTGACATAAAAAGAAGGAACAAAAACAAGATCAATTCAGCAGGGGTATCAAGTACAGTCAATGTTCACAACCACACTCTGAGTGGTCCTCTACAAGATGGTCATGAAGAACATGACGAGGATGATGTACACTACGATGACAGTATACAAAACGTCCATCAACTACCTGGCAGTAAGAACAGCCGAAGATGTTATGCTCCAGCTCAATACCCAAGCCCAATAGTATCCACCTCATCGCCTCCACTGCCTCCTGAACTCCATCCCTCATCACCAAGTAGTGGAAATCCTGTAAAGCCTGTTTCATCGACGACTCCTTGGTCAAGGAGGCCAAACGATCCCGCGTCTCTTGAGAACGAGGGAGACAACGCTGGCGGGGTAATGGGCGATCCTCTTTGTACGACGAACGGGACGACTTCTGGCGGCGCGAACGACGACGGTCCTTGCGCTGAGTTGAGGAAGGAGGGGGTGTAGTAGACCAAGTCGATGGAGGAGGAGGAGACGGACTCGAGCGAAGGGAGGGAGGAGTGATGGGAAGAAGGACGGGGAGATCCATCCTCTCCCTTAAGGATAACTCCTGCATCTGAGATGTCACAGGGCTCAGGGAGCGATGAGTTGGTGACGAGCTCGCAACCAGCATAGGAGCCAATCTGTTCCATAAGACCAGCAATAGGAACCCAGTGAGATTCCACGTAATGAGTCAATAAAGCTTGACACATTACTGACAGCGAGTGTGATTCCTCTAACTTCTCTGCCATACCCTCAACCCTCTTACGAAGGACGTGCAGCACTAAACCCATACCATCCACCTGTTGTTCCAGCTTGTGGATACGAGCAGCCTGAGCGTCCTGAATGTTAATCGTGTTTGCATGAAGCTGCCCAGCAGTTATTTCGTTCATGCGAAGACACAATACTTCCGCCGAAACCTCTGACATGGTGGAAGGGGGATGTTGGAAAACGCTCTCCCCAGAGCGATAAGACAAGTCAATCTAACATGAGGTTAAGCTTCAAATAAACCTTGAACGCTTCACCACACGTACCAATGGATCGGAACCATCGAAGAAGTCGATGCTATCGTGACCCCAAACCTCATCCTGAGAACCCATAACGATGGGCAAAGAAAGATAGACGTTGACAGTGGGGGCGGACATAGTAGTTGATAAGGGAAGAACTTTAAGAAAGGAGGAGCGGATGATTGATGGGGGAAAGGAAAAGTGAGCTGAGAAAAGAAAGCGACCGTCGACCAATCATTAAATAGATGGTAAGAACCCTAACCCTGAGACACCGGATCTTAGAGTCCATCAGATCCTTCCATCAAATATATCCAAAAGAAGCCATAATTAGAGGGGAGTTCTAGATCCGGGGATTTCTCCCTGAAACGCCATCAAACTTCTCAGAAACACAGCCCATCAATACACAGCCCTTCCATCACATCAAATAGAAGGATGTTCCGTTTATCAATTGGAAATCAGAAAGTTCCAGAAGGAATCAGTGGTAGTCGCACTGACTAAGTATGAGTTATGCCTAGTCATCGGTAGACGCTTCCAAGGGAAGAGTAGACTTAGCCACAGAAAGTAGTAGATCATGTGATCAGGATCTGGGAGTATATAAGAACGAGCCCCTCTGGCTCTCTTTTCCCCTTATCCTCAATCTTCTCTGTAACCCACTACTCCAACTCGTAAGTTAGATACTCTCCAATAAACCGCTTTATCCTTTATATTAACATACTTAGCAGGAGTCTCCTGCTATTGTATGTTGCCACCCGCTCTCCCAAACCCCAATCTACTCTCCCCTTTCCCTCTCCCTCCTATCGAAGACATAAGACCTTATTTGTGGAGTCAACGCTTGCTGACAAGCCTCAGTGTTAACCAGACCAGAGGCCAGCTCGTGCACTGTCCCTACTATAAGCCCTTCTCTTCATTAGATAGTGGAGCCCCTTCACCACCTTTCCTCGCCACCGCTGATCATTACTTTGAGTGGAGGTCAATTTACACTAACCAACCACTCGCCATCATCACCTTTATAGTCCATCCCGCCTATTCACAGAACGTTCCTCAGGTGGATATCTACTCGCATCCACACTTCAAGTGCGAGAACTGCATCGTTAGCTGGTGGGACTTCCCAACTGCACTTCCTGGAGAAGTAGTTGCCTGGTTACAAGTACAAGCTGATCTCTACCCGCAGGAAGAAAGCTTTTGGTTGTTTAGTCACGCCCTTGCCGACTTCGTCGATAAGTTCTGGAAGCCAGTCTTCCCCTACGATCACAAGTCACCTAACCTCAGACCTGACCGAGCTCCTCAACTTCCCCTCACCCCAAACCACCCATCGCTTACTACACCTCTGGTGCTCATCGATTAGTAAGCAGGCACCCAACCCTGACACTTCTGGCTCGATGGCCTGGCAACCAGCGGCACCTCGTAAGGGCTCAACGACCTACCACAACTCGGTTGCATCGCGGGCAACCTCTTCGGTCCCTTCTTCCCCCTTTGCTTTGCCCTCTGCCCACTGGTTGCAGGCGCAGGCATAGGCGGATGTGGCTGTTCACGTCAGATACTTGCAATGGAGACTGTCTTCCCGGTCTTGTCAGATCCTAGATCTCCTGATCCCAGACTAGCGGGAGATGCGCCTAAGATCGGATCCTCGGAGAAGTCAAACAGGTCATCCTTCTCCCCATGGCCGTTCATCTCCAGGTACAAGCCGATGTCAAAGAGACGACTCTCTGTCCTAACCGTGAACGCTCTCTGCGTCGCGATCAAGTCCTGGATGTCCTCCTTCAACAGGGCGATCTACAAATCTGGTTAGTCTGATAAACCTCAGACCACTGCCCAGAGATGTACCTCATTCTGCTGCTCGTCCACTACCTTGAGGAGCTTGTGGTTGAGACCAGCGGACGCCCTAAGGCATCTCTTCTCCCAAACAGTACGCATGTCCGTTCCGGGAACGTCATCATGGATAATACGTCAGAGAAGGGTCCTATATCAATCTCCTGCAACATGAGGAACTCTTCCGGAGTCAGCATCCGTACTGACAGCGAGGGCATAACAGAAGTCCCTCCAGTGGAGGTCCTTGAAGGTCTCCGACAAATACGATCCCACACTCTTCGCATGGCGGATGATCTCGTTGCTGGTCAGGTAGTCAGTAGAGGGAGTGGAGGAGGAGAATGTGGCTGTGGTACCACGAGAAATGTGCGGGTAGGTGTGGAGAACTCGAGGCATGGTAGAAGAAAGGCTGAACGAGGAATGATGGGGAAAGCTAGTTGAGGACTGCTGAGAAACCCCGGCAGTCTTGCCCTTGCTTATATCCATCTCAAGAACCCCTCTTGGCCCGAGCTTGGCCCCCGATGACACATCAAGGATGACTTGTGCTTTGTCAGGACTGTATTGGTGATTACTCATTCATTTTCCCATGACCCACATTCCTTCCTTTCCACCTTTCCTATTTTGGACAGTTTCTTCTCACGACCCACTGGATCTCCAGTGGCTCACATTCATTTGTCATATCTGTTGAGTCAGCGCTTTGTCATTCATTTAGTCAGACCTGGTCTGTGCGCATCACAGTAGTATATAAGGACTAGTAGTATAGTGCTGTACTCCCCAGATTTGATATCATCAGATACTCCCTAGCAGCCTCATCTGCTGAGCCTGGAAGCCTGATCCCTTCTTAGCATCTCCTATCTGTCACCTTCTCTTGCCCCCTTCATCCGCTCCCCTCCCATCACTTGTCACCTGATCCCCTTAGCGCTCACCAGCAGCGGCTCAGGGTGTGCTGTTAGGTCCACCTGACATTCTTCTCTACCAGTGCATCCACTGCCTCCTCGACCCATCATCCAGTGTTGTGCAAGGCTCTGCCTCACCTCCCACCTATTGGTTTGAAGACCTCTATCCACTTTTGTGGCTCATTGTCGTCTCTGTTCAGCAAGGGCAAGCTACTCAAGAAATTGTTAGTAACTCCTAGTTGGAGTTGTTTCCTGGAGAAGGTCTCGGTGCAGAGTGGCCCTGACACTGAATGAGCCACTCTGGAAAATTCTGGGTACTTTCTTTGGGAAAATTTTGAATGTTCCCATGATGTTCCTGATGGGGACACCCTGGTCACATGATCTGGAACACTGTGAATGTACCAGCCATTTACTGACCCAGGAACACTGCAGGGAAACTGGTTGGGAAAATTCTGAATGGACTTGAGATGTACCAGGTGGGTTTTTGCCTGGTACTTTGTCCATGTCCTTATGATGTACTTGTGATGTACCAGCCCAGGACACCACCCCTTGCCCCCAGTGTCATTGCAGCAACATCGGCCACGAGTTGATAGTGCTCATCCTCAAGGTTTTCGACCCTCGCCACTGTTGCATTGAAACTCTGAATCCCCTCACTGTGTTGATTCAACCATTCCTGATGATTGTCAAGTTCATGGTTGTATTTGTTGTCGCAAGTCTTGTTCAACACCGCCATAATCTCAAGGGCTATCTTCATCTCTTCAATCTTGGTCTTCAACTCACTCAACTCCTTCCAAGTCTCTCGCAAGTCTCCTTCAAGGCGATCACCGTAGGAACAACTTTTCAGTCTTTTTCATTAACAACAACGGAAAAGAAGAAAAGACCCTTTGTTGTTCCTTCTCCACCATCGACCACAGCCTGTCCCCAATCATGGCGCTGTGTCTCATCGACCTTGTTGAGGCGTCCCAGGGCTTGTTAATACCGTCCTTGTCCAGAATTCCAAGACAAATCATCGACCAGAGGACCCTTTCATCCCCATTCATTATCTGGCCTCAACGATGATCATCCAGGAATTGTCCAGTGGACATGGCTTGGCACCAGAGGTTATCATCCAGGAAGTATTCATCAAAGGTCCTCAGACAAAACTCAGGAGTTGTCAGGGCCACTCTCACCCTAAGCTCCTAAGCACTATGGGAAAGACTCTTCCTAGTCTAACCCTCTAGTCTCTATCAAGGACTAGGCAGTTCCAGTAGGTATCCGTTCCACGAAGGACAATAGCAAGCGTTCCAACAGTGTTTATCCCCAAAATAAGGGACACTGAAGTGACTGAATGACGCTTGCCACAAACTTGGGCAACGAGGGAGAAGGACTTGAGTCGTCCATTCAATTGAGGGGAGGAGTGAAGGAGAGCAAAGAGGATGGGGTTTCTTAGCAGAAAAAGTCTCGCTTGTCCGTGACAGCACTAGGGGCTGAAAAGGGGAGAGGATTTCCTAAGATTCAAAAGCTGAAGAGTCCCAGCTACTGTCTACTCAATTATATACATGAGTGGTTGTGACAGCGACTGTGATGTGACAACAATAGAACAATAGGAATGTGAAGGAACAATAGGGAACAATGAAATGAGTGCGTGGGAACATTGTTGTCCAAATCGGGACGACAATGGGTCAAATGACAATGAGCGGTCAGAATGAATCAATAAGATAAGGGGTGATTGATACGCCCAAGAAGATGAAACAATGGTGTGGGGGTAACAATAAAGAGTTCTGAGAAAGGGTCTAGAGTCATGATGTCATAAATGGTGTGTTATGTCATGATCATGGAATAAGATGGTAAAATAATGGTGAAATGATGATGACGGTGATGTCACAATAACGAAGGGATGATGTCAGAGCCTGAGTCAGATGGGCGATGATCTCGCGCGAGTGGTGTTGCGAAGATGGTGGGTGGTGATGGGAGATAGGGGCGTCGGACCGAAGGGAAGGATCCTAGGGTTATATAAGTCTGGCAGGGATGCCAGACATACCTCATTGGATCCTTTCCAAGCCTTTTCCCATCACGTCTAACTCATCACCACCTCTCTCTCTCAATAGCCATTATCTCCAATGGCTTATACTGCTCCTACTAGTGCCCATGTTTGGAACTGTCCTCGTGGAGGTACTGTTTCTCGTATGGACCCGCGCTCGCATCGTCTGGACTCGCATGGAATAGAGAAGTACAAAACCAACCAAGAGGTGTCGGAGTTTGTCCTTCTGTTTGATTTGAAAGACTAAACTCTGATCCAGATGATTGACGTCGCAAGTGCAGTCTCAGAGGAAAACCCACTGCGCTATCGTTGGGCCACATATGACGGTGGTCATTTGGACGATCAGCTTTGGGTTTTGGCGATGAGCACGGCTCGTTACTGCGATGAGGTTCGCCGTGGGATAGGAGGTACTTGGAGTACTGTGGACGATTCCGTTTTGTGGCACATGATCCGTCGTGGGGTTCTCGATCACAGTGATGAGGACAAACGCTGGGATAGTTCAACTTGTGCCATGCGCCATAGCGCAATCATCGGGGATCAGCTCTGGGCGATGATTGATAAGGAGTGTGACCGCGTGAGTTCGCTTTATCCTAGTCTTGAATTGGTACTGATTACTTGTGATAGAGCGATCGTTTGGAGCAAGAACTAGTGGCTCTTCGCCGCGAATTGGAGGAGGTCAAGACTGCGCAGCTTATTATGAGCGAGTCTAACAAGGCTGCCAACACCAAGTATGATCGGGAGCTTGGCAAACAACATGATTGTTTGGAGCGTCATTGTGCGGAGCTTGATACTGTGTTGAAATCGTGTGTTTTGGCAGAGGCTCAAGAAGGTGAACTGTTTGAGATGCAGAAGTTGATGACGAGCATGAAGGATGAGCTCTGTCATTGCAACAATTCAGTTTGTCCTTCTTTTCTGCTTTTCGACCATGACTATTGATGCACTTCGGACAGGCATGGGTAGATCGTGATCGTTCTCCATCCGAAACTCCTGTGGAAGAGTTGGAGTATGCAAGTGGACATGAGTATGTGACGCCGCTGATGGAAGATCCTAATCATCCGCGGTTGATTCCGATCGGGGAACTCTTGGTGACACCACCAGTTGAAGGGGTTGTGCCGGTAGCGGAGGAGATCAGGGATGGGGAGTTTTTTTACCCAGTATGATATCCGCCGATGTATTGAAACATCGACTGATCTCATCCCTTAGGCTCCTGGCACTGGGGGCGAGGGCCTATGGAAACCAGTGATTACATCTTGAACACATTGTAGGCACTGGGTCAAATTACCTTCAATGTGTTTGGTGAACACATTCAGAGTACTTTTGTAATGTACTCCGCATATG
>Ga0307517_10010639_pt1 | contig 12850 bp, 5 predicted proteins | sample 23_EM_MG_FD_194515 | JGI IMG/M metagenome (GOLD analysis project Ga0307517, IMG submission 194515) | Populus trichocarpa ectomycorrhiza microbial communities from riparian zone in the Pacific Northwest, United States - 23_EM | ecosystem: Host-associated > Plants > Roots > Unclassified | place...
ATATCACAATTATATATATATATATATATATATATATATATATATATATATATATATCATAATACTAATTTATAGTATCATGCTTCCATATGTTTAGGTTATCATAACAAAATAACTCAATTCTTTCAATTTAATTAAAAAAATATAATTCATAATACAATAATTATCAAACACTTCATAAGTTGAAATACCTATGTTTAGGTTAACATAATAAAATAACTCAATTCTTCCAATTTAATTAAAAAAAATAAAATTCATAATACAATAACTATCAAACACTTCATAAGTTGAAATATATTAAATCCCTAATTGTTATCAATTCCACACAAATTTTATTTTCCTCAAATTAAAAAAAACCTACAAAATTGACAAAAACAATAATTAATACCCCACCAACTACCTATTATTTACTCAATTCAAGAATAAATAATATTAATTAATACTCTAATTGTTATCAGTTACACATTAGTTTAATTTTCTCTAAATTTTCAACAAAACCCATAATTAACTAAAATCAATTGGGACTCAACTAATTATCTATAATTTCTTCAATTCAAGCTTATTCAATTTAAATTAACACTTTTAATTATTATTAATTCCACCTAAAATCAAATTTAATTTCCTGAATTTCAAACTTAACCATAAAATTATCACAAGACAAAAATGGTACTCATTAACCATCATTTTTTTCAATTTATAATACACTTAAATTACAAAATCACACTCAATTTTATCAAAAGATAAATTAAGTTCATTTCTCTCAAATCCAAAATAAACCTTAAAATACAAATCATATATTAATACAATATACATAATTATCAGTATAAAACAAGCAAAACAAACAATTAAATATACAAGCAAAATATTAATATTACAAAAAAAAATTCAATGAATTAACTTAAAATATAAATGGACAATTTTACTGACTTGGTGGGGTGAATCTTCACAAGAAATAGAACCAAGGGATGGAAGTTGATGTTATTACTGTGTAGGTGCCAGAGGGTTTGGTGGCTAGATTTGTGAGGGGGGCTCTCATAAATTTTTATAGGAAGAGAGGGTTGTTGTAATTTTAATTGAAAGAAGAAGAAGAAATAGAGAGAAGAGAGGACTATCAGATTTTATTTTATTTTAAAATCATTGATGAATTGTTGACATGATTTTTTAATTTTTAATTTTTTTATTCTATCATCATTTACGTCTAAAATTACAAGCGAAAACTTTCTGTCATAATTTTCACTGGCAAACAGTGATGAAATATTTTTCATCGGTATTTCTGTTATTTTTTTCTATTTTCTAGTATTAGGAGGAGGTGGTGGTAAGATAAAGGTAATAGTTTAAATAGTTTGATGATGTTATAAATGGATTACTATTTGTAAAATATTTTATGAAATTTTATAAGTTGAAGATATTTTCCAGCAAATAAACTAAGTTAGAAGATAAACTAAGTTAGAAAATTGATTGTAAAATATGTTTTATTGATCAGTTTTCTTGTAAAATATTTTATAATAAAAAGTTTTCTAAAAAACATTTTTTAAAAACAAATATGAAAAAAATTAAAAAATATTTTACTTAAAACAGACAAAGCCTCGGAAACAAATGAGCTTTCATCGGAAAAAAAAGCTGGTAAGCCATGCATGAGAGAAGCAATTTCACCACCAAACTATACCCAAAAAAAAAAAAAAACAATAGAAGTGGCAAACCAAATCCAAAGAACATTATCCAATATGGTGCATGATGAGGCCAAAATCACAAATAAATTAAGAATCCAAACGGGAGAATTTGTATAACTAAACATGCACTTTACCGATAGCTCTCATAATTAACGTTTCAGGTTTTTCGGCATAAATGTAGGGTTTTCAAATTGTTTTGCACGACGGGCATATATAGATCAGAAAAAGCTGGTGTTTGGAAAAATACAAAACATAAATAGATAAAGTAGAAAATAAAATAAAGAATTAGAAAAGAAGGCCATGCAGGCTTAGCCTTGGGCCCGAGATAAATAACAATACTCTAGTTGGGCTTATGATAACAGCCCACAGAGAATATGGCCGAGTACCAATAGAAAGGAAAAAACACTTGAACGACGTGTCTTCACATCACCCATCCATGGAAAATGAGTTTTTGATCACCTTTTCGCTGGAAAACCTTTCTTTTCTCTCCATTTTGATGCGCACCTTCATAACCAGAAGGTGCTTCAAGATCATCTCTACAATCTCACAAACTCTTCCTACCACGTTATAGAAAGGATTGTCCCATGACACTCTACACAATAAATTCCCACATGGAAGAACAATTCGGAACATATGATCAACACTAAAATAGTCGAGCATATTAGTGAAGAAAAAGTGAAAACGAAAATCATTTCTGAACGCTAAGTAGAGCTCCAGATGCAAAAGGTTTTCCAATGAAAGCAGATGGTGATTCATAAAAGAAGAGGCCACAAAATAATTCTTTATGGAAATATTTTGTTGAGAAAAAGGAAATCGGATATCATCACATCAAAATTGTATATAACATATATTTTAAGCTAAAGATTTAATTTATTTTGTTTTTAATGTAATAAATAAATAAATATTTTTTAGAAAATGATTAGGAAAACTCTACCAAAATCATACCTCCAAATTTCATAAAAGCAAACTCTAGAAATGTAAAGGAAATCAAAAGTGCTATAAAGGATTCTCCAAATAAACAACAGGTATATAAGAAGAAGCTCATCTCAGTGCCATGAATAATTAGAAAAGCCAATACTCACGGGCAAACAATAAATACTTACCGTCTCTTCTCAAGAGAAAACAAGGAAGGAAGGAAACAATAGATACTTGCAATCATATGGCAACGATATACATACAAAACTATCCAGTTTTCCTTTAGATACTATTGCAAGAACAGATAACCTGACCACACCACACAAAATACAGAAACGCGCAGACATGGCATCACGAGTCAGTCACCAACGAGATTTTGAGGAACTACCATTCTTTACAAATTACATGCATCAAAAAGCTATGCTGTCCGAGAAAAGAGAATATAATGTTTATAATCCCAGAAGAAATTCAGCAAGTCTAACGTTTAAGAAATAAGGACAATTAGATATCTAAAATCACCATTCTTGCTTTCTTACACCATAAGAAGAAGAATGTTACCTTAAACCAAAGTCATGGAATAGTCTGAAACTACTAAAAAGAAAACAATTAGATATGGTGAAAGGAGAATTCAATTGATAATCTTTAATAAAATGAAATTAACCGCAGAAAAGAGAATCCAATCCAACAAAATAAACTCATCCACATCCTACATCCGGGTGCCAGAACTTACTGGTTGGCTTTTAACACAGACGAAAATGAAAAGTTAACAACAATTTCGAAAAGACTAGATGTCTGAATTTCGAAAACATGTATCATGGCTGAAAATTCTTGAACTACAACGAACCAAATAGATCTCCGCAAGAGGCCACGGATATATACAAGAGAAGCAGGCCACAGGTAATGGGAGTCCCATTACTGGTACCAACAAAGTAAATCTACCTGATAGTGACAAACTTGTTGGTTCCATGTCTTGCCCAGTGAGTCCTTAAATCAATTGGGTTAGCAAAGTTATAACCTTCAGCCGCGAGCTTCTCCAGTACCTTCTTAAATGCACCCTGACTCATTTTCCTTCCAGCTATCCTTGCACCGCGTCTTTTGGTACTCATTGGCAGAGGATACATCGAGACATTTGTGGTGCAACATGCAGACTGCCATCCTCCACAGCCCCATCGATAACATTGCTGAGGAATTCCGGTACATGAGCAGACCGGAATTGGGATACCTGAAATGTCCATATCAATCCCATTTATAACAACATCCACACTTTTCTTAGCTGGCTTCGCACGCTGAACTGTATTGTTGTTACCATCTTTTGGCTTTCTAGGTTTCTTAGGTTTGGGAGTTTTGGGGGCGGTACCCCCAACTTGTCTTTTCTTCAACTGGCTACCTTCCTTACTTACACTAGGCTCCTCCATCCTACTCACCCTCTCATCCCTTGATGAATCGGGTGGCTGTAACATTGGCATGGACTGAGCTCCAGAAGTTTCAGGGTGAACAACATAACTAGGATTTGGGGGTAGCATATTTAAAAACTTCTCCCGGTTTATCCAACTATCCCTCATATAATTCATATGCATAGAGGCATCCGAAACCAAAGACTCACGCGGAAGGTAGGCTCCAGTGGCACCAACCATGATGTTATTCGGATCACGCCTGGGTAGGAGATGCTTCGAATCACGGTCTACCATGGCTGGCATTAGCTGGAGACCTAGTGGCTCCTTGTATGACGGTTCATAATAACCCCAATTGCGCATGTTCAATGCATCGTCGTCCATGAAAGCTGTACATTGTCAACAATACAGCAAAGGGGGGAAAATCAGTATTTCTGTTATATTTTTTAGCATAACCACTAATAACATTGCAATCCTGATATCAGCTTCTGATATGTTCTGGGACCGGTCACCAGCAGCATTGTCACCCTGATCATCGAGGCTATCAAAGAGTCCTCGAGTAATAAAGGCAATTACCTTTACCACTGATAAATACAAAACACAATGACGATGTTTTTCATTAATCATAATTCCCAAATCAACAGATCCAATGAATTTTCAGCAAAACAGAAGCATATGCAAAGAAATCAGCAGGAAATACCATTCACAATGCCTGACATTTGCATCTAAACAAAAACGAAAAAAAATATGAAATGAAAAATAATTGTGTAAAAAAGTTTCATTTCCTCCGGATCTGAAAATGGGAAGGCTTTTAAGATTCCCCTAAACAAAAATGGGAAAAAATTAAAAAAAAAAAAAACAACAACAACAACAACAAAAGATGGAAAAGATTCCAGTTTTCAAAATCACTTTTCAACATCTTCTGACGACACAAACAAAAACCCATTTCCAGATCTACAATATTCATTCAAATATCAGAAAAATGGGAAGGCTTTCCTTTTAAAAAAGCTTGACCTTGAACAGTAATAGATCTCTGCATTCAGGAAATAAATAACAAAGCAGAATAGATATTTGAGCACATAAGGCAGGTTTTCTCATAGCATATCATCAGGTCCCATATATTCAAAATTTTGAAAAGAGAGAGAAAGAAAAGAGACATGAGAGAGAAAACTTACTTGGGGGGTGTAAACGTCTCTTTAGGATTTTGCCCTTCTGGAGAGAGAAAGAGAGACAAAGAAGAGAGAGGAGAGAGAAACCTGAAAGAGAGAGAGGAGAGAGGAGAGAGGAGAGAGGAGAGAGAAAACCCTAAAAATGAGAGAGAGGTAATGAGAGAGACGGATTTATAGTGTTTTTTCTTTTTTTAATTAAAAACATATTAGAAAATCTAAGAGAAGATTTCAATGTTGTTTTTGTAGGGTATATGTTCTTAGGTCACAACAAGCTCCAAATTCTTATCCTCTCTCTTTTATATTCTTTCTGATTTGAGGGCCATCCGACTTTATCTTGTTCCTCTTTTTTGAATGGTTTTAATAAAGTGTAGAGGTGGCCTTTTTATTTATTTATTTCTTTCTTTTTTCTTTTCTTGACAAAAATGGCATTTTACGTTATTTACGTGGACAGGCATGGTTTCTTGACTTTATTATAGCCTCCTATGCCAACATAGATTTCCCAAATAAAACCAACATGACTAAATATTAAATATTGTGACTTTGTTTGGATGGAGGTAATTTGTGCTTTTTTTTTTTTATTTTTTTTAGTAAAAACATATTTTTATAATTTTTAAAGGTGTGATTCGTGCTTAAAAGGTATTGTATATTTGAAAAAAAATCATCACACCTCCAAGCTAAACACACATTAACTCCCTTGTTTTCGATGGTGTCAGGGATGTCAAGGTTTTTTTTTTTTAACGAAATTGATTAAGGGCAGTTCCTTCATTAAGAATAGAAATTGAAACTTCACACCAAAATATATATTTTGCTTACAATTTCTTTTTTTTTTTTTGATTTACGTGGGGTGTCCGGGCCAGCTTACGCGCACCACAACTATTCCCCACGGCCCACTGGACATCCTGCAAGCCCAGGAGCAGGTAAGGCACCGCGGGGGTGACAGGCGTGCACATAGAGGATCGAACCCGGAACAGGAGCGGAATAAATCACACGATTGACCACAGCAGCTAGGCCATCAAGTGCATTGCTTGAGGGTGATGATTTGCAAGTTGGAAATTTAAGCAAAGCCGAAATCTCGCCTACATCAATTAGCTGTAATGCCAATTAACTGTGATTAAGAAATAAAATCGACAGCCTAAAAAATTATTTAAAGGAAATGAATAAAAACATTTTTTTATAAAAATATAACCACAAATATTATAAATATAATTTTTAGAAATTTTTGGCTATTAAATGATTTAATTGTTGTTGTTGTTGTTGTTATATGTATTCATGACCAAGGTATTGCCAGATTTCAATAATGTATGTTATTATGTTTTAAAAACAAGTTAGCTACATAATTAAGACTTCAGTTTAGAAAAACTGAACATTGTATTGGAAAATTGTTAAGCATACAGTTATATGTTCATGAATCCCATTTATTTTTTCAGAGAATAATGAATTTAGAAATAGTAATTTGCTAAATTAAACATATGAAAGCTGTCGTATTTATAACTTAATAATAAAAAATCCAAAGTCACATTATTTATTGAATAGAAAACAAGTACAACAACACACTTTTGTTCAATAAAAACGAATTAAAGCGTACAATAACACAAAATAAAAATTATAGGAATAACATCAAGAATCTGTGCCTACCTAAGAGAGGGATCTTAGCCCAACAAAACAAAAAGCCTGGGTCTTAGCCCTTTCAGACCAAATCCCTCAACAGATCTCAGCTGAGTTTGGTATGGGCTTATGATCCGTTATGGCTTCGGTTTTAATATTTTACCAATAATCTTTGAACAACAAGTTACCAATCTCAAATTCAAAAATCTCTTTTAACCTTTTCAAGTTTCAATGATATTATTGTGAAATAAATATTATAGAAATATATAATCCAAAAGTTTAAGGTTTGGTTTATTAATTAATAGTTAATTACTTGGATGTTTATATATATGCTCAAAACTTCTCCTCTTCCCTCGTTCTTCTATCATTTTTTTTTAAAAAAAAACCTTTCAAGCAAGTTGTCATGGAATAAAGCTTTCAAATTGATAACATATATTGATGCTAACTAGCCATAGGAGTAGTTGGCCAAGAATTGTTGCGTTTATGTCTGTCCATCCAAAGTAAAAATCAACATTTCCGAGCTGACCATAGAATTTTCCGGAATGTAAAGAAGGCTATTGGTTATCTAGTAGCATGATCAAAGCATGGTTTCATTTCTTTACTTCACAAAAGCATTTCATGGCATAGGTTGCCGCGATAGATTTGCATGGAGGTCAATTTTAAACAAATCACGCGTCAAGTGAGTTGTTCCTAGCTCAATTTAATTTGATAAGCTGGTGTGCTCTTTTGTGTCCTCTTCAAGTTTATGTTTAGGCACTAAGTGTGTGAACGATTAAGCAAGTTATAAAGGTATAAGGCCGTGCCGCTTAACTTTCTCTCTTGAATTTCTACTCGATTCCTCGATGCTTAGAGTTTCTTCTGTTCTTTCCTTGCTTTAGCAATCTTCAATCTCCTTGCTTTCATGATGTCTTATTTGGACCTAATTAGCAGCAAGAAAAGGAAGAGAGAAGAGAGGGTGTTCAGGTTCAAGATTTTTGGTGAAAATGGCTACCCAGTTGAGTTTGACGGGTCATTCCAACAAAATATCAAAAAGCTTCTTGAACTTGGGCATTTTGAGAGAAATATTTGCAGTAGAATGCCAAGCTGGTCATTTAAGCTTGAAGTCATACGCCAACCTTCTTTTCACATCTTGTTGTTTGTTGTCGAGGAACCAATTGAGGCATCGCTAGAACATCATTGCAAGCACTGCCAGTATCTTGGTGAAGTCTTGATTCCCTAGTTCAGTGCTTTAATTCTCTTTCGTTACCTACATTGAATAAATATTTGGTTTCTGTCTTGAACAAGACAGATTGACTCCTTAGCATTCTAGAACTCGTGATGACATTCTATAGTAGTTGGTTTAGCATGCATGCAATACGTGCTTAATTTATTAGTCAAACGATTTCTTGCCTTGCATAATTAAGAAAAGAAAAACAGTTAAAACCAAACACGGGCATGTGGTATAATGTTGCTAGTAACTAGTAAAAACTGATTATGGCACTTTGTCGAAGTTTATATTGCAGAATCATGCATGACATTAATTAGCTCTGAATCAGCTTCAATTTGAGAACCTGATTTATAGATGTCTTTTCTAACATTCTTACATAGGAGGTATGATGTTGGTGCGGTACTGTAATCTTTGTACTAAGGACATTTGCTTAAATTATTTATTAGACGATCCATCTCCCAAGTTAATCTATGCTTTTTGTAAGCATGCATATTGCAGATTAAGAATATATACATGTTAATTGGTGTGTTTTATTCTCTCACTAAGCTGGTTGTTCCTTTATAATATAGCTCAGGCTGGGGTCAGAATATGATTTGCAACAGGAAGTATCACTTTGTTCTACCTTCGAAGGACATAGAAGCAGCTTTTTTGAACTGTCAAGATGGGGCAATTTCAACAAAAGACAACTTCAATTTAGTGCAATCACGGGGCCATATCATGCATGGTATCTTCCACTCTAATGGGTTCGGGCATTTGCTGTGTGTCAATGGGATGGAAGGAGGTTCCAACTTGGCTGGATGCCAGATCATGGAATTTTGGGATCGGTTGTGCACGGGATTGCGAGCAAGGTTAGGCATCTATCTCATAACTTTTTATTTAATTATTGTCACTTAAGAGAATTCTGTAATCGTTTGTGAATTTTGCTTATAAGAACTGGCTCTTAACATGTAGGAAAGTGAGCTTGAATGACATTTCACAGAAAAGAAGTATGGAATTGAGACTACTCCACGGTGTAGCATTCAGTGAACCATGGTTCGGTCGTTGGGGTTATAAATTCGGGCGTGGAAGCTTCGGGGTCACTCAACCAATGCACCAGAAAGCCATTGAAACTATACAAGGCATGCCCTTATGCATACTTGTTCATTATCTTGGGAATTCTAATCATCATATTCCAGTCATTCTCTCTAGGTACCAAACGGTATCAGATCATTCTTTGGTGACACTTGGTGACCTATTCCGCTTCATGTTAGAACTCAAGACCCACCTTCCAGAAGAAAATTGTGTTGATAGCCATATTGTGAAACCTACTTGTAGATGGTCTCCAAAACGAGTTGAAATGGCAACAAGGGTGATTGTGGAAGCTCTAAAAAGGGCTGAATTTAGGTGGGTTTCAAGACAAGATGTTAGGGACGCTGCTCGTGCCTATATTGGCGACACAGGTTTGCTAGATTTTGTGCTAAAATCACTCGGAAACCATGTAGTAGGGAATTATTTAGTTCGGCGCTGCTTGAATCCAGTAACAAAGGTTTTAGAGTATTGCTTGGAAGATGTCTCAAATGTACATCCTGAACAACAAGGTTTGGTCATCAACAATTCAAAAATGAAAGGTAGATACAGGATGACAAGGCCTCAACTAATGAAGGACATGCTCTACTTGTACAGATGTATCCTCAAAGACCAAAAACCAACAATGAACCAAGGGATTCTTAGCGCAATACCAGCAGCTACAAGGATAATTCTTGACACCAAATACCTTGTCAAAGAATATAATGGCGAACTGCCATGGAAAATTCATCACACCGGCCATGAGGAAGCTGGGAAAATGACACTGTATTGCACGGTTTTTTTAAGAGACAAACAAGAGAGCAATGAAGTGATGAAAAAGGCAATGCCACCATTGGAATGCATCACCTTGAAAAACAACGCTACCTTCAATGAGCTTAAACTAGAAGTGGAAAGGAAGTTCAGGGAATTGTACTGGGGATTGAAAAGCTTCGTTGTAGAGTCAATAATGAACTTGAATGTGAAGGGCACGGATTTGGTTTCCGAAGTAGTTGAAGTGGGTCAAAAAATTGTGTTAGAGGGGAGCAACGCAGAGAGCGGGACAATCAACGAGTTAATATATGAATGTGGCGTTAATAACCGAGTCGTAGATTGTGCCTGTGGAGCCAAAGAAGATGATGGTGAGAGAATGATATCATGTGATATCTGTGAAGTTTGGCAGCATAGTAGATGTGTTCAAATTCCAAATAATCAGGAAATGCCTCCTATATTTCTCTGCAGCCGCTGTGAGAAGGAAATCATGATTTTACCATCTATGCCATAGCAATTGTATATCCTTTTTCTTTCCTTTGAGAAAGTTAAATGCAAGTCGCCTTATGTGACTTTAGAATTTAGCCTGGCTCCTATCTATGTTGTTTGTGTTCTTATGGTGTCATCGAAGCAAGCACGCTTCCATTATGTAGTCAGTCTACACTTTTCTTTTCTTTTTTCTTTTCACTTCGTCTTCTATTTGTTTTTCCTTTTCAAGTTTTTTCCTCCCCCCTTTATGTTATATAGTTTATGTTCTGCTGTCTATTCCAGGGATCGATCTTGAAGAGTATAAGGACGTTCATGATGGAGGGCCGGCGTTGATTGGGCTACTATTGCCTTAAAACCGGACTTGCATAGCTAGGGCCACAGAGATTAAACAGGCCTAAAAGCCCAAGCAATAGTCCATCCAATGATTACCATGCATCTTCAAACTTCAAAGTAATCTACCCAGGGGAAGGAAAAAAAAAACCCTTCTTCAAATGATTTTTAAAAAAATAAAAAAATATTATTTTAATATATTTTTAAATAAAAATTACTTTAAAAATCAATAACAATTACACTCACGTATTTCTAACCTAAAGCTTGTTTGTCAATCGTGAGCTTTATAGCCCAACTCATAAATATAGACTCGATTGAGACTTAAAGCCATAATTTCATATCTTCGTCTCGTCGCTGATTTGGATCACACGATCCCATGATAACACGATGCATGTATAAAGATCAGGAGATAAAAGAAATTAAACTATAGTTAATTATAATTTATGCATTGTATCTGGGAAAACAGAAATTGATATTTACCAAATAAAAACCCGAATTTCCTAAAAAAAATTCAAACATGTAGGAAGCAAAAGCCCAAACCTATATCCGAAGCTCTATTATAAACCGTAAAGAATGATGGGTAGTTAGTCCGATGAAGCACCCTGTTTACTATTGCATTTTAAACGGGGGAGGGGGTCAAATTTAAAAATCTTGTTTTGTTTTAATTTTTTTTTATGTTTTTAAATTATTTTAATATGTTGATATTAAAGATAATTTTAAAAATATATTATTTTAATATATTTTTATAAAAAATATTTTTAAAAATAATCGTTAATAATCTTATAAATAGATAAAAATTATGAAACTATGATGCTATGCAGTTGTGAGTGATTTCTTGAAATTTTCTGGGTTTGCAATAATGAGAGAGAATGTTGATGTCCGAACAAATCTAAACCAAAGCACAAACTCTGTATGCTTTTTCTATCTCAACAAAAATATAAAAGCTTTCGCACGGTTTACTGTGATTAAGTTTAATTATAGTATTTAATTTAAATTAAAAATAATAAATAAGTTGAGTTTAAATGATGTGACGTGCCAAAATTTGAAGAGGACTTGCTTTATTGACTTTCAAGAAGGAACTCCCTTAAGGCACAAGCATTTGTCTTTATCTTTCCTTTCCTTTTATGATTTTATCTGCTTTTTATCCCTTGGTAACTTTTTTCCCCTACGTATTTTAATTATTCATAACAGAGCACGTTGGCTTTTCAGGCCCTGACAGTACCTACCAGAGAAAATGGCAGTCTCTTTCTCTCTCGGACAAAAAAAACATAAAAAATAATTAAGAGCACAAAAGAATCTCTAGAAAACAAAATGAAAGTTCCATGAAGGTGAGAATACAAACAAAGTGAAACAAACAAACAAAATCTTCTCTCTAATGCCTCGAAAGTAAGTAAAAGGGGCGTGTGATGGGCATATATGCTATGGGATCCTGGATTGCATCTGGGTCCTTTATCCCAGCTTTGGTTCACTTCTCAGGATACTAACAATCCTAAACAAGACAAAGGCCTCAGGTTTCAGTGCAGTAACCGCGGGCTACTAGTTGCCATCAGGAAGGGACTGCGGGGCACACATTATCTGCTCTCTTCTTCCCTGTTCCCTGCTCTCTTCTTCCCTGTTCTCTGCTCTCCCTGGATATTGATGCATCGACTGCATGTTCAAATTCAAGTAAGCAGTCAAGAACGTACCTGAAATATCCCTACAATTAATGCTTTGCTTACGAGTTTCAAAGAGTGAAGTTTAACTGCTGGGAAGGAAATCAAGCCAGTTGGAGTCTTGCAGTCAACATATTGTTGATTAAAATATGATTTGGTTTACGAGTTTAAGCTATACTTTAATTTAATTTGGTCGATTAAACTAAGAAAAAAATCATTACGTTAATTTGGGAATCCTGGACAATTGGGAAGGATGATTGCCACCTACTTGCTTTTTTGAATGCAGCATGTGTTCACAGTCCTTATTCCATCATCGACTTCTTATTCTTTCCAGCCCGACAAACAAATACAAGCATCTTCCCTCCTTTCTGTCATGATTGTTCAATACAATTATCTCCGCTCAGCTGTCATTCCCAATTTGCATTTTATAAAGTAGGAGCATTTAATTTTTAGGGTAACAAATTTTCAAGTTATTAAAGGTTTTGTTGAAGTGATTTTTTTTTTCTTTTACTCAATGATACTGAATATTCTTTGATAAGCTTTCACGTTAATTCTTGTGCTTGAACAGCAATGAAAATTATATTTTATATATTCTTTTACTGATGCAACC
>Ga0307517_10010640_pt1 | contig 12850 bp, 14 predicted proteins | sample 23_EM_MG_FD_194515 | JGI IMG/M metagenome (GOLD analysis project Ga0307517, IMG submission 194515) | Populus trichocarpa ectomycorrhiza microbial communities from riparian zone in the Pacific Northwest, United States - 23_EM | ecosystem: Host-associated > Plants > Roots > Unclassified | place...
ACTGTCCGTGATATCAGTAACGTCACAACGTGACATAAATAATCAAATATAAGATAAATGATAAAAGGAATACGCGTCCGTGGCGTAATAACTTAACACGGTGCCCCCCAAAGATCTTATTCTTGTTAAGATATCGAGACGACCGCCAATCATTTGATTTCCATATTAGTAATTACTTACATAATCACGTTCGTTTCGTATCGTACACTTGTACATCTCAGTGTTTATTGTTCACTGAGATGTACGTGTCACCTTCGTTACCTGTTTATCTTCTTTCTAACATTACTAGATACATTCTCGTGTCTAGGTACATTCTTGTGTCTAGGTACATTCTTGTGTCTAGGTACATTATATTCAATACACACAGTGTTTATTGTTCATGAATCACTGAGATATACATTCTCGTGTCTAGTCTCGCGGTTACTGTTTCTGCGCTCAACAATTCTGTGGATGGTGTGGGCGATGTCCAAACAATCATAACATTGTCACTGACCATTTCTTGTAGCTGAGGGAATCGGACCCATGTTCTTTCACTCCATCCCCTTAGATCGTATGTACTCCACACGTCGTCATCCGGCTTTGCTGGCTTGGCAGAAGCCGGGGCGTTTGTCAACAAGAGTGTTGCCCTGCAGGAATTTCTTGAGGATTGCACTCCACTCCATCTCAATATGAAACACCTTCAGATGAATTTGGAATTAGTTGGACAAACAACCAGCAATCGAAAGTAAAAATCAAGTAGTTTGTCAAATACTAGAGATATGTTCCTTTGGAATATACGATTTTTGTAGTATTAAGATTACAGAAATACTACACGTGTACAATTGCAAGTGGGGTGACAATTCAAAAGACCGGCTGGTACTTTTTTCACAATGTCTCCCATCCTCCTGGATCCAGAGTGCCTTCCAATTTTCTTGCAACAATACTCGGGATACCATGCGACAACCAGGACTTTCGTACAACCTCCCACCGTACATGGTGCAAAAATTGACGACGTCCGCGCCTGATAACCAAAGCAGAAACATGTCAGCTTGCAAAGGAGATATCCGAACAAAATGAAAAGACATGCCTCATTGAAAGATCAACTTCCCCGTGTTGATCAAGGTAAGGCGATGGAGTATAAGTGCCATTCTCTGAGCTGAGATAGAGAATGGAACAACGCTTCACACAATAATAAATTCCAATAGTACCCCCACAGCTTAGTGTGAGTCAGCGTCGATTACCTGCGAAAAAGACGAGCAAGCAAAACTTACTCTCGAGTGTGCGTATTGCATTCACCGTGGTGGCCATTGTATTCTTCCATGCAGCAGCCACTTTGCATGCATACAGTGGTTCCGCAAATGAGACAGATGGCAGCGTCAAGAGGATGAGTCTCGCAATTCATGCAGACTAGTGCACTTTCTAAACGGTTGAACAAACTGTCCAAAACAAGGGGCAACCTCGCCAGTTTATATGTGAGAGGATAGTCGAGGAAGATACCACAATTGATCTGGGATGACACGTGGGCGTGCCCGTAATGCGCGCACCATCCAGACAGGGCGTTCTGAAGGGTGTCATGGTAAGGAAGGTCGGAAAGAGGTGGAATGTTAAATATTGCTAGAAGTCGAATATATTCGCTTTCATTTGGATCGACGAACTCGAGAGTCGGAAAGGCATGAGGGAGAACGGCTCGGCAGAGGATGACCGCACGACGGAGGAACTGCAAAGAAAAAATATATAATAACTTTTCGATCCTGGCCTCTCCAAAGTTCTCGAACACCATTGTGGCAGTATGCTCAAATATCGGCGAATGTCGGACAATGGACATAAAGAAAATACGGAGGTCGCCAAATATTTCTTCATGTTCCCGTTGTTGGACTTGTACTGCACTGTGATTCCGGTATTTGTTCAGAATGTAAACCAATCCTATGATCGTTCGCGCGAGACATGCATAGTAAGTCAATACAAGAACGTGCCGGAGGAGGTCGGGAGCAACAGCAGCAGTTTCTATCAATATCGTGAATGGATCCCGTAGGAGAAGTGGGTAAGAAAACGAAGTGAGAGAAGTCCGGCTCCATTCAGGTAGCAATCGTTTGATGATAGCCTGCCGCACGGCGTTCCTTCCTTCGTCTGACCGATTTTTGAACTGAAGAGCAACAAGTCTTGTTAGGCAAGCTAGAAGCCCAGTAATAGTTCTCGTTTGTGATTCTGAAAGTGTATCGGGAATCATCTTGGGAGGGTCTAAGGCAACTCCTCTTTGCTGAATCTCCATCGCGGCAATAGTGTACCCAACCATTTCCTCGGGGAGATAGATCCCTGCGCCTCGTTCCGTCAACTCAGGTTCCATTCTGTCGCGGAGGTGTCGCGTTTGTTGGGATATCGACTTGGCAATCACCATTACCGTATCAAGCATCTTGCCGCTGTCTATGTAGTCTAGTCTCTCCTTCTCCATATTTTTCTTGAGAGCAGTGGCGTAACCAGGATCCTGCGCGCTCCAGAACACGAATTCGCCAGTCCCGTCCCGGAATTGAAGTGCTTCGAGTTGCTGGTCCGGCTTGCTCTTGAGGATTTGGATACCAGCGGCACGTATCCAGTCCGAGAAAGGCACAGAATTAAGCTGCGTCTTTTTATCTGGTATTGTAACGGGAAGGATCACGTTACCAAGGCTCTTGCATAATGGACATATATACTCCTTCCGCGGGATGCATTCGGGATGTTTCCTACTCGCCTGGGAGCGGTGTCTGTGCCTGATTGAGATGCTGTACACTTGGAAGCATTCCAAATGCATTAGATGGCTGCATACCGAGCCATGTAACCCAAAGCGAGTAAAATTCAAGGGAAAGCCTTCGAAATTATGTGAATTTGCCTGCGAGTCGAGCAAGTCAGCTTGAAGTGGTGGAAACGTCTTAATGTCGCTGCCTGCTGAACGATCCAAGTGGGGAGGGGAGGTCAGAGCTTCATTGAGATAGTTAATATCGCCACCAGGGTGCCTTCGTATTAATCGGCTCGATTGGATAAGACCCAGCGAACCGAATGGTTTCGAGGTAGCATTCGCGGTATTCAAGTCATCTTGACAAACGATACACGTTCCAAAGGAGACTATTTCTTCTTCTCCTGCCTTCTCAAGCCCTTCGTTCATTTCCTCATCACCTTCAGCCGCTTCATCCTCGTCACCATCAGAATCCACGTCTCCAAAGGCGCTCGCAAAGCTCGCTTGCTGTGCCTTCATCTGCTGCAAGATCATCTCTTGTCGCTTCTTTGCCGCCTTCTTTCTCTCTTCATCTCGGTCAACCGCTGGCATACGCGAATCCAAATCGCGTTTACCTGCAGGTTTCCTAAGCTGCTGTACCTTGTCGGGAACCTGTGCCTCAATCCTGTCAAGTATCCAGTCAATCCGGGCTCTGTAAAGTTTTGCATACTTCTCGTGGCCACCGAGTGTCCAAAGAGCAGATACAAGGGTTTTCCCATTGCCAAATCCACCGTGTATCTTTCGAGAAGCGAGGATGCTGAACGATCTTGGACGTTCAACGACACCGAGCATCGTAAGGTGTAGAGTCTGGTCCAGTATGGCTTCCGCCGAAGGCGGTGACGATGCCTGTCCTGCACCTGAAGAAGTAGCGTCGGTTAAGGCGAGCACGTTACAAACGGCATAGTAAATTATCTGAATGATGATGTCGGCTTCCCAGACGTCGCTGACGGCTTTGTATGGCCCCTCACTGACACCAAAGGGTTTAGGCGGTATGACAACCTCCCATTCCTTTTTCCCTGTTTTCTTTGCTACTCGTTTCCGGAAAATTGTTTCCACTTCTTCCCTCCGATTTCGGGTATAGTGGTAAAAGAATGGGTTGACTTCGTCAAAGGCCTCGTCCTTAAGCTCATATAGGCCGGTCTCCGTAGCACCTTCTGGAGGACGGAAGTTAGCCACCTCGCGTAGCATGCCTTCGAAGGACGGATCGTCGGCAAGCCTTTCTGCGACTCTCTTTACCAGGTCCGAGAAACTGCAAGGACCCACTGCGAGTGCATGCACAATCTCCCGACGGATCGCCAGAGGAATAGGCATTTTGCATGCATTAGTATTTTCGCTGAGAATGGTAATGAGGACATAAAAGAGTTCTTCAACCATGCTCCCAAGGTGGGTTCCTTCGTATTGAGATCGCAGGTACGAACCAGAGAAATATCCCAAAAGGCCGAAACGGTCCAAAATAGTCACAAGGACGAGATCAGGAGGAAGGACAACGAGTGCCGTCTGTAGAATGAAAAGGTCCTGGTCGTAGCACAGTTCGCGGAGCATATAATCCCGGTAATGGAGAAGTTGGCCTCGAATGGCGAAACCATTGCGCACCCAGAGGCCCGTACGAATCTGTGCAATCATGCTAAGGACTGTAAAAAGATAAGAATGTGCTTTTGAAACATGGCAAAAGGTGATCGAACCTCGTAAGGGGAAATCAATTATGGATAGGAGTGCTTGCTCATTTGCCTTTCGACTGAAAACTTCTTTGAGGCCATGTTCAATCCCAATGCTTTTGAGACCTTCGTCACTCAGAAGATCCACATGCTTCAACAGCTCTGCCAACAACCAATGGAGGGAATGGTGAAAGCTCACCCAGCCCTCTGAAACGTCGAAGTCGAGTGTTGAGTGAACCTTTCCTCCAAACTCAACAGGATGAAAAGTCGGTTGAGAAAATTTAGTCCTGTCAAGACTCTCCTCCGCAAGGGTACAGACCATGAGAATTTGATGCATGACGGTACCGATAGCATTCGTAAGTTCCAGGGTCGTAGCTCTCGCAAATGCTTCACCAAAAACTTTGATGACCCGACTGAGCGATAGAGTGACATTGAAAACACTGATCCACGCGTCCGTTTCGTATTCGACGTGATTGTCCACAGCCCGCTTGTTGGGATTTAAACACATGAATAGTTTACACGTACCAGCGAAGGCTCCGAGGTAAACAGGCGAATGGGCGATAAGGTCTTGAACCTGACCCGTGTGAGCTAAGTACCGCAGATCACTAAAGACTGGCATGAAACGCTTTGATTTAAAGGGAAACGAATCAACGTCGATCATTCCCGTAGACTGAGAGGCGGGTATTGATGTCGATGGTGCGTTAGAGTACCCACTTGGCGAAACTCCTGGGGAAGGACTCGTGCCTGAAGACGGAGGATAAACGATGCGTTTATCAACGATACGATTCGTGAAGAAGCTCATTATGATAGAAAGGAGACGTTGGATGAGTCGATGATTCCGAGCTAGGTGGCCAGAGACAGAGGGAACTGTAAAAAGTTGAAGGGCAAAATACTTGATACTGGTTTCTGCTTCGCGGTCGACAAGGAGGTAAGCATCGATGACGCGATGGTACATATCGGCAAAATGACCAGCAATCGCCAATTTATGAGCCCTGCTGATTGTGATCATGCTGGCGTAAACTTCTTTCAGACTCAGGCGCGGCCGCTTCCAAAGCCTTGTGTGGTACAACAGAAGTGTATCGATCCTCGTTGGATTCGGAAATTCGCCATCCAAATTCAGTGCACATGGAGGAGTTAGGTGTTTGGTGAAGGAGTCTCGCTTCCTCGGACTCAGCATTTCAGCTGCAAGAGCTTCTCGAATCACAAGTGTATCAGTCCCTAAACGGCTTCTGGTTAGATCCAAAAGCCACTCGATGATGACTCCGGCAATTTGTTCGCAAAAGGTGTCATAAGCTCGCCGGATGGTTATTCCCAAGTCAATTTGGGTAATCGCCTGGGAGGTCTCCAAAAGTCGTAGAACGTTCGAGTTCATATCGATGATCTCCCGACCTTGTTCATCAACCCGGCGAACAAGGGCAAGAGCCTCGTCGTAGGTACGGTTTGTCATGTCCATGATCAGTTTCGTCACTTCATCAATCGAATGTTTGTCGTCGTTCCAGAGCACGATGCAGTATTGATCTTTCATCATGGGGTCGGCAGAAGGTTGGAGACGAAGATCAGCCTCGTTGGCAGGAACAATTGGCTCGTCGGGCGAATAGTCGAGTGTGTCAAGCATAAAATCAAGTGCGAATCCTATTGTTCGTCGCATTGAATCTTTGAGGTCGGATGGCGTTTCCACACGGAAAGCGTAATTCGGTGCCGGGGGAATCTCGTTTGGAAAAGGTTTGAGTATCAATCGGGATGTGGTATCTCGTGGATCATCAGGTCCTGCGGGAGGATGATGGGGACAGCATATATCCTTCCTCCAGGCCTCGCTTTCTCCGCAATCACAACAGCCTCCGGATTGCTGAGCGATAAAAAAGCTTACATTATGGCCATTATGTTCAGTTGCCTGAAAGCATCGTGCACATAGCACACAACTGTCGTCCAGAGCACAATCTCTTCATTGATTCATAAGTATTTCGAACATCGTAAAATACAAGGAATACGTACTTGCACCGGTAACAACTTTCGCCTTTCTTGAAGATGTGACTACATGTTCTTCCAGGAGTGAGTGGGTCCTCTTTCCCTGCACCTCCAAATCCGAGTTGCGTCTGATAATCACTCAGCAGCAGATGCGATGGTACCTGCGCGACGCCTCGTGGCAAAAACAGGTGTGGATATTGCCCCATGAACGCGATATACAGCTTGCTGATGATCTCTGCGCGTGCTGCCTGGGTGAACACATATTTCCTCGACCCCGGCATAATCTCTAGAGAAAAACGGAGGTCTGCTAGCAGGTCGCTGTGTGTCGATGGTGGCCGCATCGAAGGGAAGAAAGTTGGCATTGCTGCCATGTTGGTAGTCGGTGGTTGAAGAGAGGTGATGTGATCAACGTATGGGGATCAACCTTCAATTTGATTCTCGACCACGATGGCTGGATCTCAGAACTCGTCTCTGTCGGTCCTCGCAGCGCTTGCAGACCCTCCTACACGGTATATAGACGCTGCTGCAATGGACTATCTTCTCATCGAGATGGTTGCTACTTTACGAGAGTCGGCTGCTGTAGCTACTGCACGACAAAAGAAGATTGAACAGGAAATGATTGATGCTGGGCTTTTACCACCTCCACTACCCGTTCCAGCAGCATTGAAGAGGGAAACTGCCAGAGATTCTGTGACAAGTATTATCTCGAGAACAGGCAGTGCATCTGGGAAGGCTCCCGTCGACGAGGGAGAGGAGCCTGTCAGGCAAAGGCTGGAATCGATTGGCATGCATGTTGGTTCCAATTTTACAGAAAGGTATGTATTTCTCTTTCTATAGACACGTTGATTCTAATATATGACGTTGTAGAATGTGTAAAGACAAGCATATGTTTTCGGATACCCTAGACGCAATTAAGTTCATCTGCAAAGATGTCTGGGCTGCATGTTGGGACAAACAGATCGATAATCTCCGAACAAATCATAGGGTTTGTATGAAAAAACCGGTACTCTGTCAGATATCTGAAGAGAATATATTAGGGTGTCTATGTCCTCCAAGACAATGCATTCAAGCCAATATCACGGTTGTCATCATGGGAAACAAGAGCGGAGACCATCAAGAAAGCGCGACTGGTTCGTCAGAACTGTGCTTGAAATGATGCAGAATTCATTGTTGGGGTTTTTTTCCAGTACGCTGCTATGCCTGCTGGGATTGTCCGAGGCGTGCTTTCACGGCTTGGTTTGCCTGGCACTGTCTCCCCTGAAATCACATCCATGCCGCAGTGTATGTTCATGAACATGCGATCTTCCTGTATTTGATGATTAATCTCCATGAAGGTACATTTCAAATCAAACTGCCGAAGGGTTCATAAACGAACATGTCAGCATTCAGGACGGCGCCATCCCTATTTTGTTGGAGGAATCTCTATTCTTTTTAGTGTTCTCTCACGTCCAATGAAGTGGATAATGTCCACAAGAGCTGGTCCTTCCTGCATAGAAGATAGTGCTCAGTGGAATAGACATCATGTAGTGTCATGAATCATACCTTCATTCCCGTCATAGCGTGCCTCAATATCCTCATGACTAGTTTAGGATTGACTCCATCCACCTCATGATTGATTTTCTGCATAATATCGAGAATCTTTTCCCTGTCCCAATGTTCCGCGACTCTCGAAAATTTGCCGGAGGCGTGCCGGACGACCTTTCCTGGGAAAGAAATCGGAACAACCATTGTGAGGTTCTTAGGAAAACATACCATACGCCTCCTTTTCCTTCACAAATGCAGGATCCATAACTTCGCTCTTGTCAGGCTCCGTAAAGAAGTAAGGTGCGATGTTGGGCAAGTCAAATAGATTAATTAGACGGCTCTGTTAAATCACCAAGTTAGGGCAGTGAGAAAGCATGACCATGGTTTATACTTCTAGGAGAGAGATAGCGTGCATGATGGTTTCCGTATTGGTGTATGGGCTGATTAAAAAGAGTTAATACAAATTTTGGGCACGGCACACGAGACTAACCTGTCTGGAAATTTTTCCTTTACGTGTTCCTTTACCCTCATTGCGAGCTGGAACAACTCGCCCTGGTCTTTCATTCTTCGCATTAAATGGTGTTTATTGATATAATGGAGATTAGAAGCTTCAAGAATCGTATTCCGTTGAGTGATTGCCGCTATGTCGAACTAAAAGAAAATATTGAATGGGTTGCAATGATAGAACACAAAGAAATAATACCATGTCAATCATCTCCTTCAGGTCCATAATTTTCTCTCTGTCCAACTGTTTATTTGTCGAAGGTTTCGCGCCAGCATCTACTGTTGTCTCGTGCCGGACACCATATCCACACAAAAGGAGCCAATTAAGAACAGCATCAGGTTCCCATCCGCGTTTCTGAAGCGTGGTGAGCGTGTAATTGGAACGGAAATGCAGAAAGACCAACGATAAAATCATCCACTTGAATATCCCCGTGACGTTTCGACATCTTGCTACCATTCGGATTCAGCAGGATCGGGAAATGGGCGAAGGTTGGGGGTTCAATCTTGAGGGCAGCATATAGATCTAAGTGTAGTGGGAAAGAAGTAATCCATTCCTGAGAACAATGGTATGAGTTTATACAGCGCTTTTGCATTAACGAACGAGAAAGGCACCTCCCCACGTAAAACATGTGTGATCTCCATTTCATGGTCATCAATGACCGAAGCAAGGTGGTAAGTAGGAAATAGGTCGGATTTCAACAGGATGGGGTCCGTGGCAAGGGATGCATGCGCGTCTCTCAGGTTGCGAAAGACGATGTCCACTGTAGGCGGTCTTGGTGGACAAGACGTATTCTAAATAAGAGAGCATTTGAATCCTCAAAGCAAAGGAAATTCTTGATTCTGCGCACACTGAATCGCACAGTATGCTTTTCACCAGCCTTCACTTTCCGGGCGACTTCTTCCTCAGTCAGATGCAGACATCGTCTGTCATATGACGAGCTGGAACCGGAACGTGCCAGTTTTATTTTCATTTCTTCCAATGTATCCGGAGAGCAGAAACAACGGTATGCATGACCAGACTGGAAAATTTGTTCGATGAATGACCTCCAGTTAAATGAGCGAACACACGCACGTCAATTAGTTTCGTAGCATAACTTCTATACAGATCCAATCTCTCAGACTATGCGACGTCAGTTACAGGTTTTAACTTGTCCAGGTAGCCACTGACCTGGAAGTATGGGCTATGTGGTCCGTTTCTCCCCGGTCCTGAACATATCAGTAAGTTGACCGTACCCACAGTTGTGCAAATCCTTGCGAACCATAGTCGTAGTCTAGTCCTGCCCATTCTAAAGCTTTCTGAATACCCTCCGTCGACCCTGGAACATAACGACTCTAGAATATAAAATAAACACCAATTCAGGCAAACAGAAGGAGGACTACCCTGTCCGTGTCTTCCACGCGCAGAATCCATTTACCCTGATTTCTCCTTGCAAATAGATGATTATACAGCGCCATTCGAAGTCCTCCCAAATGAAGAGCACCTGTTGGAGAAGGTGCAAACCGGACCAGGACCATGGATATCAGATGCCCAACCACGAAGATGAGTGAGAGTTGAACGTTGAACACAATCACCTGATCGCTCAGTCCAAGGGAAATTATTTTTCAGTCTATCTATACAAATGCAATACTATGCCTGTGGTATACAGTACACGGAGTTTCATCCCGTCGGCAGAATAGGCGAAGGAATAACAGCCGTAGGTAGAATTTAAAAAAATACAGACAAAATCATCAAGCATACTGGATAAAAATTGACGTCAATATAGAGAAATGGAGCAAAACATAAAGAAACGTACTCGATTAAAGGTCCTAGTCATAAATGTCTCCGTTCTTGTCGAGCCATTCGTATAAAGACTCTTCACCGCCGCAGTCATAGTGGATTTCCTTTTCGCCTCTTCCTTTTCCAACTCAGACACTACTGCACGACTAGTCCCAGTGACCGCCGCTGCATTGATGACAGGTACCGATTCCCGCTTCTTCTTTGGAGGCTCGCTCTCATCTGACTCGTTCTTCCGCTTTTTGGATTTCTTCTTTGCAGGTTCTTGTGCCCTCTTGCGTTCCAACGCAAATCGAAGAGTCAGTTGTTCTTCAGGGTCAGGATTGAGTGCCACGACATCGTCTTTGGTGTATTTCGTTGCACAATTCGGGCATAGTTCGATAATATCAATGGGTGACTCTGAGGGTGGTGTGGTGTTGCCTTCTTTCTCCTTGCCCTTTTCTTTCGGCGAGGTAAGTGTCCTCAAGCCGGCTTGGGAAAAAACGCAGCCACAGGTAGAGATATAGACAAAAGGCTGCGGGCCATTCATCTCCTTCATATTCAACGGACAAACAAATTGTGCCCGATCTGTAGGTTCCGAAGAGCCATTCGAGGGAAGAGGAGCAGAGTTGAGAGTCATTTTGAGAGTTTTTACATCCTGTTAAACGAAATGAGGTTGGAGCAACATGAATTCACTAGTCAAATCTTACCTTCAACGACCGGACGTGACCACAGATATTCTCTCCATCTCCGTAAGTGCTTCGGTCGAGAAGAAACTCAATGATAGAATCCTTATTGTAGAGCTTCCCAAGTGCACATGACACTATCGGTTCTTGCAATTTTCGCTTTGAAAGCGCACAAAAGAACCATTTGGCCTTCGTTTGATTCGCCTTGTCGGCTTGTTCAGCCTGGAATAGGGATGATCAGCACATCCACAGTATTCTTGAGTAACATACTCACCTTCGGCTTTGTGCGAACCAAGTCTCGTCTGTCTGGGATACTGCCGCCGTCATTACCCATGGCGGTTGGTGTCAAGAGTCAAGGTGATGACTTATCAATTACGTAATTTACCTAGAGTCAAAAATAACTCACACACTAAGAATAAACCTAAGCCTTCAGATCTTCAGAAGCAGCAGCGCAATGCTGCAAGAACTATCGCATATGGACAGAATAACGCAACTCCAAGATGAGATTCAGAATGTGTGTTTTCCCCCGCGATAATATGATACCCGTTGACGCCTATCTAGATGCTCATGATCATGTCCAACACCGTTGCCTATCTCACCGCTCGCGCCAATTTTCTCCAAGTCAGCCCAGAAATACCCATAACGAAACAACGAAATCCTGACAAGTACGACCCGCCTGACGTTTTTGAAGGTATATAAAACGAATTGTCTAACAAGGTCATAATGAATACCTTTTTCAGCCAACCAGAAAGAAATGGTCACAGACTTGATTGTCAAGGCGAAGCAAATAGAGTACCTCATCAACTCATTACCCGAACCAGAGCCGGAAGAGGAACAGGTGAGCCGCTTACCCCATTGCGCGTTATTAGACACTAATAATTGCTTGCTTTTCAGGCCAAACGATTGCAGGTACTTGAAGTCGAGATGGAACTTGCAAACACCGAATACATTGAAGCGGTCAACCGAGCAAGTGAGGTTGCATCTTTTGTGATTGTGAAAGTGTTTCTTATTCCAGAATACAGAAGATCTGCATTCGCAAATGTCCCAGTTCCTTCGGAGGATGCTCGAAGAGACGAATACGAATGATGTCGAGGCTGGATAATTGTGGCCTCCAAGTTGCATTTCTCTACCTCTGGCCTGTTGCTCAATGCTCATATATCCCTGGATCACGCGTATAGTCAATACAACACGTTCACTGTCAGGATAGACCATTCCCTGAACGAAAATTCGCTCTTCTAGGTTCATCACCACCAAATCACCACCAAAACCTTCCGCGATTCCAAAATTAAGTACTTCCGACATGACACGCCCCAACTTGCCAGATTCTTGGACCCGTTTCGTATTAGGCCACTTTGCTTAAGCGCTTCCGTTATGGCTTGGGGATCCGAACGACGGTTACACCACATCCGTAGCGGCCTGACGCACCGCAGAATGACAGCTGAGATTTCAGGCTCGTTGTAAATTGCCATGGGAGAAGTTATCCAATGCAGGACTGGCTCCCGGTATTTTAACACATATAGACCTTCCGTGATGTGAACAATCCACTTCGGTTTGAGTTGTCTCAAATCCTTGCTATTTTGATGTTCTGACTTCCGGATAAGACTTCTGAACACCAAATCTTGTGGGGTAACAGTTGCTTTGACTTGAAATTATGCAATAAGAATGAGAGAAAACTTATGTAAATTACTTGTAGTTGCAGACACAGTGAGAACAAGGTTTCAGGAATTGCAATGAAGTACGAGTACGATCCAACTATTCAAGAGAAGGAATACTACAATTCACTAGTAGATAAGCGAGCACTCCATTTTTGTCCATAAACAAATTTAGAGAAATCAAGCCGTGTCTCATGTTTTCCAGCAATCCAGAGATTGCTTGGGCGGTGAAGACATGTCCTATGTACTGATGGGATCCATAATACAAGTTTTTCATCTGAACTTGCACATACCCAACCATCATTTTCTATCACCGAAGAATCAGTAAAGAGAAGGGGCTCAGAAGTGATAGGAGAAACATCCTGTCCATCCAGAGAGAATGCAAC
>Ga0307517_10010641_pt1 | contig 12849 bp, 10 predicted proteins | sample 23_EM_MG_FD_194515 | JGI IMG/M metagenome (GOLD analysis project Ga0307517, IMG submission 194515) | Populus trichocarpa ectomycorrhiza microbial communities from riparian zone in the Pacific Northwest, United States - 23_EM | ecosystem: Host-associated > Plants > Roots > Unclassified | place...
TGAACATGACGCAGATGTTCTCTTCTGTTCTATTATGCCCGTGAATGACACAGTGCTGAGAATGGTACTATGGAAGGAGCCACTGTCTATTTTGTCTGATACACTGCAGCAAGCAGTGTTTTCTGCCTGGTTCTTTTACGCCATTCTTCTGGCTGCCACTATCTTTGTACCCCAATGGCCTATAGATCATTTACTTGCCCACTTGTAATTTGTAATTCATCTAAAACAAAATATTTTTTTTCACTAATATTATTGTAATTGATGAATATATGAGCGAGTATCCGTTGAATAAAACAAAATTATCCTATGGGGAGTAAAATTTAATCCTAAAACCAGGTAAAATTTGTTTTTATTCTCTTATTAAATTTGGAGGAGGGTATCCATCATTAAATTTTGCATCATGCATTATTTTATTCCTCTACTTTAATATATAGATTTCATCAAATTAAACATCTTATTCTAAATTAAGTTATTTAAAGATTTGATTATTGACAAGGTAAGACAAAAAATATATTTATAAACACATTTCATAAACAAACACACTCTTGAAGCAACAAGTTTATTGGTTACTGAATTTTAAAAGAGAAAAAAAAGAACTCAAATTGTCTTTTAACAACAAGTAGAGTGGTAGATTATACCAATAAATCTAAACAAAAGCTTTGATTTGATGAAAATGTAAAGGAAGCGCACATGCTTTATAGCAAGTTGCACAATTGTATTTGAAGAACACAGATATAAACCTAAGATTTGCTCAGAAAGTACACTCGCCTAATGCCCAAATGATTTTGCCCAAAAAATATGAGATAAATTGGACAAAAGAAATCATATTCCAATCAAGATCGATGATGCAAGTGAGAAGGGCTAACTCTAGAGAACGACACTTTGGCAGGAAGCAGATGGTGCTGTCCTGGTGGGCTGGTTCTCTAATGTCTCTCTCTGAAAATGCCAGCCTGTGAGTGGCTTTCATCACTTCAAGAACTCGCCATGTCAACCTAGGTGAAGTTACCATAAGGCTCCTCCTCTTGTTTCAGTCCTTCACCCTTTTGCATCGAAGAGAACTTGGAAAAGATACAAAAGAACTTGTCGGTCCCAAGGCCAGTTTAGGGAATTCATATAGATCAACAAGCCATTTTAGGGTAAACTTCAAATGTGCCCCCCAAATTATTAGAATAGTATCGTTCTCACTCTCAGGCAATTTCTTATGTCAATATTATCACTAAATAGTAAATAGTGATTCTAATGTGTAGGAGAAAGTTACTATCCTTGTTGTATAATTTCTGAACGAAGTTTTTTTCACAAAGCTTGAAGGATGAAATTGATATAATAGATTATTTAGGTTTAAATTGTTACTAGCTACATAGTTGGGGGATATTATTATGATTTGGCCAGCAATATCATTCACTCTTGTCAGAAGCAGAGTTCTTTGGAATTCTTTCTTCGTTCTTGAGGCCAGCAAGCACACTCCAAAGACAAACCAGAACCTACCTAAAAAATTCACTTAAAAGAGAACCACAAGACCCTACAAGATAATGCAAGAATCTTTAGCTGAACCAGAACCAGGGGATGAAGTAGTGAAACTCAAGCTCTTCCTCAGTTATGGCACTCTCTAAGCTTCCTCTCTCCACTATCTTCTTCTTGTTGTACACTTCGCTTTTTACAATATCACAAGGTAATTGACAGAAAACGCACTTGTTTATCCACTTTTTCAAGAAACTAAGAACAACCCTTTTGTGGTTCTGATGTTTTTGTGTCAAATTTGCAGCTTTATCATCGAAAATAGCAGTGGCGCAGATCAAGGACCAACAAGATAATGAGCCGTTTGTGGGAATCAACATAGGAGTAGATGTGTCCAATCTAATGTCAGCAACAGAGCTTGTTTCGCTTCTACAATTTCAAAAGGTTACACATATCAGGCTTTTTGATGCCGACCCTGACATGCTCAAGGCCTTGGCTAAAACCAAGATCCGGGTCATTATTAGTGTCCCAAATAATCAGCTTCTTGCTATTGGCTCCTCTAATGCAACAGCAGCTTCTTGGATTGGTAAAAATGTTGTTGCTTATTATCCACAAACTGTAATTTCTGCAATTGCTGTTGGTGATGAAGTTTTGACTACTGTACCCTCTTCAGCCCCTTTGCTTGTGCCAGCTATTGAGTCTCTTTATAGTGCTTTAGTGGCTGCAAACTTGCATAATCTGATCAAGATTTCAACTCCACATTCTGCTTCAATAATTCTTGATCCATTTCCACCTTCCCAGGCTTTTTTTAATCAGAGTTGGAGCTCCGTTATGCAACCTTTGCTTCAGTTTTTATCAAAAACTGGCTCTCCTTTGATGATGAATCTTTATCCTTACTATGTGTTTATGCAAAATAAAGGAGTGGTGCCGCTTGAAAATTCTTTGTTTAAGCCCTTGACGCCGTCTAAAGAAATGGTTGATCCTAATACTTTGTTGCATTACACTAATGTTCTTGATGCTATGGTTGATGCTGCTTATTATTCGATGAAGAATTTTAATTTTACTGATGTTGCGGTTCTTGTTACTGAGAGTGGTTGGCCTTCAAAGGGTGATTCGAAGGAGCCTTATGCTACAATCGACAACGCAGATACTTATAATTCTAATATGATTAAGCATGTTCTTGATCGAAGCGGGACTCCTTTGCACCCAGAAATCACTTCTAGTGTGTACTTATATGAGTTGTTCAATGAGGACTTGAGGTCACCACCGGTATCAGAAGCAAATTGGGGATTGTTTTATGCAAATGCGACGCCAGTTTATTTGCTTCATGTATCTGGAAGTGGGACTTTTTTGGCTAATGATACCACCAACCAAACATATTGTATTGTTATGGATGGTGTTGATTCAAAGACATTGCAAGCAGCATTGGATTGGGCATGTGGACCAGGACAGGCTAATTGCAGTGAGATTCAGCCAGGGGAGAATTGCTACCAGCCTAATAATGTGAAGAACCATGCCTCTTATGCATTTGATAGTTATTACCAGAAGGAAGGAAGGGCTGCTGGGTCCTGTGATTTCAAGGGTGTAGCCATGATCACCACTACTGATCCAAGTAAGTGTTTTATGCTCCTCTTCGCCTTAAACAATCACAGGTCTTTTATTTTGCATTAGATTTTAACAGAATACAGGGTATGATCTTGAATTTTCTGTCAATAGTGAGTCATTGAACTGTTGTTCTATATTCAAAATAGAATGTGTGGGTACTGCTTAGACAAACAATGTGGCCTAGTTCAAAGCCAGAGCATTTACACGAGGGAGAAGGGACTGCTGTTAATTCAAATAGTATATGTGCAGTCATTTATTAAGTGCCTTAGGGTAATTGAGTGGTCAAAAAGGTCACCTTAAGCTCAAGTATTTATGATTAAAAGTTCAAAAAGTGCTAATTGCCTGATGCCACACCACTGAAGGAAAGTAAATAGTAGCACCCGCGCCCTCCAATGATAATACTGATGGCAACTAATGAGAACAAATATGACTCCAAGGATAGATGCTGTGTGATTCCAGCCTGACAGAGTCACATGGGTTCTTGAGTGATTGGAGTGTGGAAAGGGCATGGAATAACATTTTGTGCTGAAGCAGCCAAGTCAAAAACAATTTATGATTTCAACTTGGAAACTATACCAAGTGAGCCCCATAGAGTCAGGACAATAACAAAATCTCAAGGCCATGTATAACAAGATTGCTTTTGAAAATAATTCATCTTTCTTTCATAAATTCTTGCGAAATGAGTCCTGTTTGTGGTATTTTTTTCACCTGTTGGTTTTGAGTGACAGGTTATTTTCTCCAAATCTAAGATCCATTTTTCTTCCTTGTTGGTAAATGTTGGCAGGTCATGGAAGCTGTATATTTCCTGGAAGGTAACAAACTCTTCCCTTTTACATGGTGGCCTAACTGTTTCACCAGTATATCACACTTTAGTTCCTTTTCTGCATCTTTGCATTCCCTTTATGGTTGTCAAGAGATGGAAAATGCAAAAAGCGAAAAGCAAAACCATTACTTAATTAGAACACCTTGCAGCAATGCCTTACCGATCATCTAACTTTGGATGCAGCAAGAAAATAACGAATAAGACGAGGACGGTGGTGAATACAACCACGCCAAGCAATGCAGCAGGTGGTTCAAGATTAATCAGCTTCAGAAGCAGTAGAATTAGTGCAATGGACAAGGCATTGCAAGCTTTCTTGACTATAATTTTCTCTATTTTGTTACACATTCCTTTTGTGGTGTCTTGAGGTGTAAAAGAAAACAATTTTTTGTAACCTAATAGTGTTTGATTCGTTGATGCTGATTGACTCTTGCTGTGCTAGGCTGTGTTTAGTCCAAGAATCGTTCAAGCAAAGACTCACTTGAGTTGACGGATCAGGTAGGATCCTCTTCGTGAGAGGAGTAAAGTAATGACAATTTTTTGTGGGCTCTTCTATGTAATCAATAAAGGGAGCTAAAAAGTTGATTAGTACAGTATAATTTCTTTAAGCAAGAGAATACAACAGCAAACATGGAGGCCTAAAGAGAGGGCTTGTTTGGGGCCATGATTGTGAGCAAGAGAATGAGGGGATCTTCAAGAGATATTCCTTGTTTTGAAAATTTAAGCCATTCTTGTCATAAACAGCAACGAAGGATGCTACGCAGAGGATTCTTGAAAATTTACCTCAACACACCAGCCAGATTGCTGGCCCCATCATGTGAATCCAAGATGCCCAAATGACACAAGAGCAAGAGCCTAAAGCACATCATCAGCTCATGAATGCCTTGCGGGTCCCACCTAAGCGCCTTTGTCCCATAGGTCCCACTTGTGTCGTGTGATTTTTTAGCGGTTCCTCCAATGTTTTGTCCACAGAGTTGGACTTTGTTCCAAACTCGAAAGTGCTAACAACTTTCAAAACTTGTAAAAATGCAATTTGTTGCACAAAATCAGATTAAATGAGCTTTTATTAATTTAAAATAATATCTTTTTAATTTTATTTTTTTAAAAAAATTATTTTGAGAAAAAAAAAGAATTTTGATCGGACAATAAGTTAACATGTTAGATAAATTAGGTCATCATTCAATAAAAATTCAGTTTAAATTAAGTTTGACCAAGTTTAATAATTATAAAAAAATAATCAATTCCGGATTAACCCAATAAATACTTTAAAGATTTTGTATGTAACTTTTCATATTAAGATGATATTTTTTTGTTAATTAAATTATCTATCCATGTCATCCCCAATATCAATTTATGGATTGTCCAGAATCTACTGATTTAGATAGCTCCGATAGGTGGCTGAGTTATTCAAGTTGTGAAGAATTTCTAACCTTCAAAATGGCTGCAGTAATTTTTAGTTTTGTGGTGCAATTGTGTATGAAATGTAGCAAATGATCATCACCATTAGAAAGCATGATCGTCAAACTGAAATAAGTTAAACATGAGAGTCAAACTGAAATGATTCTAGTTCTTCCCGCTGCTTTGAATTTGCTGGAGATGCAGGAGCTTCTAGCCGTAAATAATCATATAAAATTCCACAAAGTGCATCTCCACCTCTGGCCTGTACTAGAAACATGGAGTTATCTCCATTTAATAATAAAGATGAGGGAATATCAATGCTAAATAGCCGATATAATCCATGAATTCCATGCCGACAAACTGCATTCTCTGCTCCCAAATTCATCACTTGGAAGACCATGTGTTCTTTATCCATATCATTGAGATACACCTGCAAGAATGCTGGAGTTAACATTTTCGAAAATATTTAAGTGTTTTGTGTTTTTTTTTTTTTTCCAGTTAACTTCGCAATCTTCACCTGGAGGTCAGAACGGTTTGCTGAGGCGATGGCCAATCTCAGCTTGTAAATCCCATTTTTTATTGAGTTGAGAAGAAATTTAATTGTCCATGTTGATGGAATATACTTATCTGCTACCCTTCTGTCAATGAAGAAACATCATAAAATGCTATTTACTATAAGCTGCAGAGTTTGAAGAGTGGATGTCATTAGTTTTAGAGGTGCAATTGTGAGTTGAACAATGGCCACCAAACCACCATGAAAAAGCATTTTCTTTTATGGTTTATAGAGATAAAAAGAGTCAAGCCTTGTGTCTATTTGTAAAATCTACACTGAATCATGCTGCTGTCAGGAATCATGATTTGAGGTACAATGTTGAAAAGAAGACTCATTCTTCAAGAACTACCATAACATGACTGTGATGATAGGTTTAATAAGAGAAGGAAAAAAACCTGTCTACATGAGCGAAGAACCAATCTTTTTTTGGATCACTGATGCCTATTGTGAAAGTCTGGTCATATTCAGGATGCACATCTGTGTATCTGTCCCACAATCCATATTGCCTGAACCTGATTTTTAGGAGAAAGGATATTGAAAAAGATAAGGTCAGCACAATTCCAAAATGCAAGACCATTTTCAATGTATGTTGACAGATTATCATGACCATAGGGCTTTCTCAGAGATTTGGATCATCAGGTTGAGATAAACGAACTGCTTACTTTTCAGGGCTGTTGACAAATAGCTTGTTCACATACATGGGATTGGCATCAGGAACATAGAAACCGATAGCTGTACGATCAGGGAAGCCAATTTCCCATATTGTTGGCCCGTCTCTGAGGGGAACATATGTCAAATTTCCAAGTTGTGTTTCTGATCCTGAGGAATTTAGTTATCATAAAACAAGAAAATTGTGCCATCAGGAATTGAGATGCTTTCTTCATATGAGATTTTCTTGTGGTTTAAGTTCTATAATCGACGAATACGAGTCAAATGAGACTACCTTCAGATATGGTAACAAGTGCATTGTCTAGGAAGTCACCGATGAAACCAGGAACCCAGCCATGGAATCCATACACCCCAGGAATAACATTCTTGATGGTGAAATTTCCATTTGAATCTGTTTGAACCCAGAATTGATAGTCCTACACGCACATCAATTTGTTCATTTTTCCAGTCTTGAAAGTACTAGAAACTAATGAAATGTGAATCTAAGAAAATAAATTAGAGCTAACCTTGCTTTCTGTTTGCCAGGCTCCTTGAGCTCTTGCAGTTGATAGACCAACATATGCATTTTTAGCTGGTATCAGAGACTCGGAAACAAACCTGAGCTTGCATTTTCACGATGATATTAATTGAAGTTCATCCTTTCTGTCTAAAATAAGCTATGCATGCAGCAAATTACCGTACTACTTCATCGAAATTGTAGTCATCATCGTAAAATCCTTACTTTGTTCTGAATGCAAAAACATGCTTCATAAATGGTAGTACACAGCCTCAGTCTCATGTAAATTTACCTTTCTTGGACAAAGAGTCTTGCTGTAGCAGAACCGCGTTCTTTAGCATTAAGGTAGTAAGGCGATGACACAAATTCATATGGCCATGTTGCCTCCTCAAGCAGCCTCTAGAAATGAAAAGAAGATAATAAGCAGATCCTTCAATATGCTTTTGCTATAGAATAGCTACTAAAATTCCACAAGAGGTACAGGGATATTAATCTATTAATTATTGTTTAGGATGAGTTGGATTGGTGGTTAATAAAATCCAACCATATGTCGAGTTGTGCACCTGTTTTTTAGCATCAATCCATAAATTGTACGCATCTGAAACATTCGAGGTTGAATTAAGGTACACAAAGAAGGGGCCAAAAACCTTCCTCCATGCCTCACCCTCTTGAAATTGAGCTACTATATCATCTCCGATATAGTGAGTTCCATGAAACATCTGTTGCAGCAAAAGTCCATCAGATTTAAGTTAGCTGTTCAGCAATTGCCAGGTTTGATCTACTTTTCTTGCACATTTTGGCTTCCAAGATGGAAATTATTAATCATTGGGAACTCTCCCACTAACATTCATTACATTGTTTAGCAAATCTGCATGGTTGTGTAAATATGAGATGTGTTAAGCTGTGATTTCAGAAGGAGAACATACAGCTAGGCAAGTTGGACCAGTATGCACAGTAAGATTTTGCTTAGTAGGACCACCATTTCGAAATTCATGACTAGGGAAGATGACCCAGAATCCAATAACGGGGCCAGAACCAATCCATCCATGGACTCCACCATCTTTATTGTCCATTGAATACTGGTACTTGTCATCAACCTGCATTTTATCACACATTTTGGCAGCTTGATATCAACATAATATCTTGCTGGTGAAGGAACGAATAGTCATTCGATCCTAGGGTGTCCTACTTACCTCTCCTTTAAGATCAGGATTAATGGGATTCACCAAAAGAACAGACTCAGGCACAATTAGCTGCTTTCCTCTACCTGGAAGTAGATCTTCAGGCATCGGCATTACCCTTTGCTTTTCATCACTGATTGCCATGTAATGAAACCTATTCCAATTTCATAAGAGAGCAAATCAATGCAACAAATACGAAACAATAATTTCAGATTAAAGCCAACAAACATGCACAAAAATAGGCATTAGCCAGTGAAAAGCATAGAGAACATAGTTTACTTATCGCGTCGTAACTTAAAGACCATCCTTGTCTGAACAAGATCAAAAGCAGGAGATCCTGCAGGACGCTCGTAGATTGCATAGCAGTGGAATCCTGAAACACCACTATTCAATATGTATCTAAAGAATCAAAAAGAAAATTATATTAAAATCAATCCAAGTTCAAGAAAATTAATCTTGAAAGATAAAAAAGAATGCTTAGATGGATAAAAATACCTTATGTCAATACTGAGAGGCAGTTTGGTGCCTTTATTTGAAGGATCATAAGTACTCCTAAATGAAATCTCTAACTTGTCATTACTATTATAAATCACACTATATTCAGCTCCATTTACCCTGAAATATACAAGGTGATAAGGATTTTGAATCATTTCAGAGAAAGTATAACAAGAAAATATCATAGCTATTGTTAATTTCCAAGTGATGGTCATACGATTGATATCTGTCCTTTCCTCCTGGCAAGTTCCAGTTCATGTCCCAATATCTGCAAATCATATACTGACAATGTTAAATCTTTAGTTGACTTATCAAGTTATGTTCAAGATTACTGAAACGAGGACTAGTAGCGCTACTTTATGTTCTTCACCTGTGCAAGGCTATTAAAAAATGAATTGAAGTGTGAATAATAATGGGAAATATTTTGAAGGCTACCCTCTATTAGATTCATTTGATTGAAGATCAAGAATGTTATCCATTCCTCCATACTTAATTCCTGTTAAATACCCTTGAGGTTTCAATATTGTGAGCCTCACCAAATCATTGTCTAGCATGACCTGCACCAAATTAAACACCAAATCAGAGAAAGATGAAGGTGAGTTAAGATTTGTGTAACAGTATACTTACGTATGGACCTTGGTTGATCAACCTCACGTTCCCCTTTCCCATTATCCTTTTACTTTCTTTTTGTGACGATCCTTGCTTCTTACGAGTTAGACTGATAATAAACCTAGCTTTGATGATTAATTAAAGTATTAGATTCGTTATTTACTATGATAATTAGTGTATTTCACAATAAAATCAATGTTTATGCTCCTCTATGTCTTGTTAGATTGTCTATGTCTTGAACTATGCAAACTAAGGCTACCCTTGTTATTATCAGCAAGTTGATTGTTTTTTATCTTGAAGTGCAATATTAGCTGTATGCTGTTGCTTGACTTCAAGATACATTGTAATATTAGATAGGAACGCCATGCAGTTGTTTCTTGCTTGTTGCAGGGACCGATTGAAGAGAGGATAGGCTGCCTGCTGGCTACTGCCACACATTTTGTTACATCTAAAGACATGCCCGACGCGGCATGCCAGCATTGACAAGGAAGCAAAGGTTATCAGCCTCATCCGATGCCATCCTCATTGTTGTCGAATTGAGATTTGTTATTTTTTCTTTTGCGCGGAAAATGCCGCAATTTAACCCTCTCTGTGTGTTTGTGTCAACTCGAGAAATGAATCTTAAAAAATAAAACCATCAAATTTACTCTCGACATGAGATGTGTATAGATAAGTTGAAATTTAAGAGAAAAAATTGTATGAGTCAAACAAGATATCTAACAAAAAAAAAATTATAATTTTTTATCGGGTCATTATTAGATTAAAAAGTGAAATATTCAATCAAAGTGTTCTATAAGCCATGTTTCCTATAAACTTGGTTCCTTAGTTCTAGCTGAGATAGATTCATGTCCAAATTAATTAGGTATAAATTAAATATATTTTGGAAACAAATGTGATTCAAAGAATAAAAAATTCAGGGATTCGTCTCTGTAGACCAATTCGCCTAGAAACGTACCACAGGATGTGAAGCCTAATAGCCCATCCTAGAGCCCATCTTGACCACAGGTGCAAGTCACAAGCCCATCATAGAACCGAACCCGGGCAACAGATATAGCCCATCCTGGAGCATAAGGGAAGTACTTGCTGTTTCATATTTTATCTTATGGTAGGATTTTTGGATACTCAAGCACCGTCTGGCAACACGGTAAAATATATATATATATATATTTTTGTGTGTTTTTATTGGCAAAATATAGATACCATTCCGTGTTACCAAATATATATTTATTTTATAGTTTGATTAGAAATGTAATAGAGGTTAATTTTTAAAATGGTTTTTATTTATAGATTAAAAAATAATGATTTATTTAATTTATTTTTAATATCAACATATAAAAAAATTAATTTCAAACTATATAAAAAAAAGGTTATACCGAAAAGCTAAATACACCACCTTAGTCTAACACTGTCTTTCTTTCTTTTGATGGCTACTACTCCTTGAAACACCAAGATTTGATCAGCAGCTTTGATAATGATGGTACTGTTGATAAAGAAAAGAAGCTTGATTATTTGTCATAGTCAGTCAGCTTATTTATAATAAATAATTGTCACAATCATTAACATTCAATAAAACATGGAATCCAAGATCGAAGGGATAACCTCAAGGGATGGGATGGCCAAGGACTTAGAATTCTTTTCTCTATCATCGCTATCAAGGGATATTGGGATCTATATATGACAAACATTTCTTCAGCTCCTTTGTGAAAATGAAAGGGAACTTTTTTAATATTTTTTCCAAATTAGCATTGCTCTTTCCCCAACTCTCATGAATATATATTGGCTCTAAGGTCAATAAAAACTTAAGCTCAGTACGTACAATTCCTCTTAATTCCATTTAAACAAGAATTCATAATAATAAATTCATGTAACAATTTGACACCGAGGAATACTAATCATGTTTATTAGGAGATTAAATATTTTTATTTTTGGCTACCTGGTTAATCCCTTCAATATATCAACTTAATTCTTCCAAAAAAATATATATTATTATAGTGCTATAATAATAACTGACTTCCTCTTATTTTTTTTTTTAAAAAATAATGTAAAAACCCCACCAAATTGTTTTTTCCTTTGAAAAGATGAAACTGAAAGAAAGGTTTGGCACAAAATCTAGACAAGAATTCTCCAAAATCTTTTTCTATTTTATCATTAATAATTATGCTTACGATATCATAAAACACTTGTCCATGCTTGTGGCAAATCCATCCAAAGAATATTTCCCAATTTGAAACCGTCTTCTGAATTATCCAACCTCTTGTCAGCTTAGTCACATCCCAACATTCATAATTTGTTTCACCATTTGTGTAACAATGAAAAATAAAATAAAAAAAGAAAAAGAAAAACCATTAATTTATGCTTCCCATCATGCCCTCTCTCCATCTCGAGAGAGAAAAAAAATCCCACCATCAATGGTGAAGTTTAAAACCCTATCAAGCTACTATTCTATAAATTAATTCTTGGTATGTTTCCTTGAGTTCATGCATGGCTTAGGTCATGTGCCCATGTTCTTTCACTTTCAAACGTCTGGGTTTTCTAGCTTTGTTTTGTTGTGAAATTTCTGGCTGTAACGTTTGGTTTAGGTTATTGGGCGTGGGAATTTGCTCTGGGAATGGTTGCTTGCATGTTTAGTTTGCTATTTTGAGAGGGTTACCTTTTGTTTTATTTGAACGAATATTAAGAAATGATCTCATCAAGAATATTTTTGATTTGCAACTGTACAACCTGCAGCAATAAGAGTGGGAGCTGAGAATAGAGGAGAAAGGGAAGGCGGTAAAAAAAGTCAAGATTTTCAATTAATTACCTTTTGGATACAAGTGTTTTCTCAACTTTTTTTTCACACGATGATCATGGAGGCATTCCTTGAACAAAATTATTAACCCAAGTCTCTGAAATTCCTTGCCCAGTTTTTCCTTTCTGTAATCGAAACCCCAGGATGACTAAAATGGCCTAATAAGAAAAAAGCTGCACATAGTGACAAAATTATGCAAATAGTCTCCCTGTTATTTATTCTCTTTTGTATTGCATAGACCAGGCCACTTTTCTCTATCTTTCTTTTTGATGAATCCCAGAGACAATGAAGAGAATTGAAGTAGAGAGCTCTCCAAATAAAGGGTCTCCATCATCTTCTCTTGACACGGGTGATCATGAGAACCACTGAGAGACGATCAGTTGGAGTTAATTTTCAAGAAATAGGCTTGAGATCATCAGCCATAGTTAGGCCTTGCGTTCGATCAAAAATGCCTAGGCTTCGCTGGACACCTGATCTTCATCACTGCTTTGTGCATGCAGTTGAAAGGCTCGGTGGAGAGGATCGTAAGTTAGCTCTTAGATTTTGTATATACAAGCACTTCACTTTATTTTTTTTTAATTTATGAATATAATCTTTAGTTTTTACATGTTTTTTTTTTTTATTATTATGGGGGTTTTGTATAATATTAATCATCATAGGGGCAACTCCAAAGATGGTTCTGCAAATCATGGATGTGGAGGACCTTACCATATCTCACGTAAAGAGCCACCTTCAGGTTGGTTACGATCAAATTAATTTGCTTAGTTTTTTTTTTTTTTT
>Ga0307517_10010642_pt1 | contig 12849 bp, 16 predicted proteins | sample 23_EM_MG_FD_194515 | JGI IMG/M metagenome (GOLD analysis project Ga0307517, IMG submission 194515) | Populus trichocarpa ectomycorrhiza microbial communities from riparian zone in the Pacific Northwest, United States - 23_EM | ecosystem: Host-associated > Plants > Roots > Unclassified | place...
CTACCATCAATGAATTCCTTGAAGGGATATTGACATAGGCTACCCCTTGGGCTACCCAGTAGTTATCTCGATGATAATGTCTCGGATGCGGACCGCGTTGTTTTCGCGGGATTCAAAATCGAAAATCGGATGTCGGAGGATCTCGTTCTATCCAGGAGGGACGATGGGAAAAGTATAGGAACAACAAAGGTTAAACGTTAGAATTTAAAGTCTTCATCAATGAGTCACGATGTCACGTCACGGCTATTCGGACACGGGACTTTCGAAATTGGTGCATTGTCATTAAGCTTTTACAGTCATGGCCACGGGTCAAGGGACCTTTGGGTTATCTTCCAGCCGTGGTGTTCGCGGTGGTCGCTTTAGTGGCAGTCGACGCGGATCTTTTCGAGGGAGTTTCAGAGGGAACAGAGGACGCGGAAGGGGCCGTGGAGCTGGAAATACCGGGAAGTCTGAATCCGCACCTGTGAGAGAAGAAGATGGAACCCAGCTCGCAGAACGCTTTGAAAGGGTGATATTGAATGATGAGGTGGACGAGAGGCTTGGCTTCGAAAGAGTCGACCAAGGCCCGAGACGAGAGGGATGGTTGATTAATATGCACACGGTGAGCTTTTTACCTGTACATTATAATTTCTAGCACTCAAATATCTCAGACCCTCGTTAAGGATCCTGATTGGCCTGGTGGAAGGGCGGCCGTCGATTTTTATTTCATACAGGACGATGGAGGAATGTTCAAATGCACGTCCCAATATGAGCCCTATTTTCACATTGCTTGCAAGGTGTGCCCAACTCTCAATTATTCGATCTATTTGGTTACAAATGTTTATAGACAGGTACAGAGGCAACTATCGAAGAATGGTTAAACAAGAGATATGAAGGGCTAGTCTGCCGTGTTGTCAGAGAAATGAAAGAAGACCTCAAGTTACCGAACCACTTGATGGGCCACAAGCGACTGTATCTGCAGCTGTGTTTCCGAAATATTTCGGACTTGCTGGCGGTTCGCCGTGACATCGTACCTCTTGCCCTCTCCAATAGCGCCAAACGAGATGCAGTGGATGCTTATGCAGATGTCATTCGCGCAACCACGGACGCCAATATGGAAATAGAGTTTGAAGAGGAGGCTCAAAGTCTGGATATGGGTGGGGGATCCAGGTTGGGAAGAGCTGTGACTTCTCGCGACACTGATCCAAGAGAGTGCATCATAGATGTACGCGAGTACGACGTGACCTACTACCTTCGCGTCGCAATGGATAACGACATTCGAGTCGGCCTGTGGTATGCCGTGACTTTTACTGAAGGAAAACCATCTTTCAATCAGCTCACGGAGAGGGTCAAGCGAGCGGACCCAGTGGTTATGGCATATGACATCGAGACAACCAAGGCACCCCTCAAATTTCCGGATCATGCAATTGACCAGGTCATGATGATTTCATACATGGTAGACGGTCAGGGATATCTCATAACTAATCGTGAAATCGTCAGTGAAGATATTGATGATTTTGAGTACACACCGAAGGAGGGTTATGAAGGGCCATTTATCATCTTTAACGAGCCAAACGAGGTGAGTCGATAGTCTCACTCAGGAATTGAAATTCATCGAATTTTAGGCTTCTACTATCAAACGATTTTTCTCCCACTTCCACGAAATCAAGCCCACGGTACTAGCAACCTTCAATGGAGATTTCTTTGACTTCCCGTTCATGGACGCTCGTGCAAAGGTCAACGGCATTGACATGTTCCAAGAGATTGGATTTGCAAAGGATTTGGAAGATGAATACAAGAGCCGCACATGCGTGCATATGGATTGTTTCCGTTGGGTCAAACGAGATTCATACCTACCACAAGGGAGTCAAGGTCTGAAAGCGGTGACGACTGCGAAATTAGGATACAATCCTATTGAACTCGATCCAGAATTGATGACTCCGTAAGTTCATCATCGACAGAAGCTTACTGAAACCTGAATGCTTTTTTCAGGTATGCCGTGGAACAACCCCAAGTCTTGGCCCAATATTCCGTATCCGACGCGGTTGCGACTTATTATCTCTATATGAAATATGTTCATCCGTTCATATTTTCTCTGTGCAACATCATACCTCTCAATCCGGATGACGTTCTCAGAAAGGGTAGTGGGACGCTATGTGAGACCCTGCTCATGGTAAATCTTCACATTTTTTGTTTCTCCTATATTGTTTTTGACTTTATGATAAATAGGTGGAAGCTTTTAGAGGCCACATCATTATGCCTAACAGACATGAAGAAACACATGGAACAGTGTATAATGGGCATCTGCTGGCTTCGGAAACATACGTTGGAGGACACGTTGAAGCATTGGAAGCTGGTGTATTCAGAAGCGACATAGCAACAGAATTTAAAATCGTTCCATCTGCGGTTCAAAAGGCAAGTTGCTTTCTATTCCTGACGACCTTCGCTGGATGATGTCCTCAGCTTGTTGATGAACTCGACGCGGCCTTGAAATTTTGTATCATTGAAGAATCGAAGTGCCCTCTGGACAAGGTGACGAACTATGAGGAAGTGAAGACCGAAATCACTTCAGCCCTCGAGCTCATGCGAGACAATCCCAAGCGCATCGATAACCCTCTCATTTACCATCTCGATGTTGCTGCCATGTATCCCAATATCATGTTGTCCAACCGGTTGCAACCAGATTCAATGGTCGACGAATCAGTTTGTGCGGTTTGTGACTACAATCGACCTGGAAAGGTCTGCGATCGGAGACTTGAGTGGGCATGGAGAGGAGAATTCTTCCCGGCGCATCGAGATGAATTCAATATGATCAAGCACGCTCTGAATCAGGAATCGTTCCCTCCCAAGCGTCCTGGTGGTCCCCAACGACGTTTTGATGATTTATCACCCGCTGAACAAACCGCATTGCTACATAAACGTCTCGGTGATTACTCTCGTAAAGTTTACAAGAAGACGAAGGATACCAAAGTCGAGACACGGGAATCAATTGTTTGTCAAAGGGAAAATCCATTTTATGTCGACACTGTGCGCAGATTTCGAGATCGTCGATACGAGTACAAAGGGTTGCACAAAACTTGGAAAAAGAACCTTGATACTTTCCAGAACGAAGGACGTTCTATCGCAGAAATAGACGAGGCGAAGAAAATGATTGTCATTTATGACTCCCTCCAGCTTGCCCACAAGTGTATCCTCAACTCGTTCTACGGATACGTCATGCGGAAAGGTGCTCGATGGCACTCCATGGAAATGGCCGGTATAACCTGTCTTACAGGTGCAACAATTATTCAAATGGCCCGAGCATTGGTCGAACAGATCGGTCGGCCACTGGAACTAGATACCGATGGTATATGGTGCATGCTTCCCGGAATCTTCCCAGAAAACTTCAAGTTTAATCTCAATAATGGCAAATCGATCGCGTTTTCTTATCCCTGTACGATGCTGAACCACTTGGTTCACGACCAATTCACCAATCATCAATACCATGATCTTGACCCTGAAACTGGTGACTACAAGATCCATAGCGAGAATTCCATCTTTTTCGAGCTTGACGGACCCTACAAGGCCATGATACTTCCATCATCGAAGGAGGAGGACAAACTCTTGAAGAAGCGTTACGCAGTGTTCAACGACGATGGTTCCCTTGCGGAGTTGAAAGGTTTTGAGGTCAAGCGACGTGGGGAACTGCAACTTATCAAAATTTTCCAATCACAAATCTTTGAAAAGTTTTTGCTCGGCACCACGCTCCAGGAGTGCTATGCAGCTGTAGCCCAGATCGCTGACCAGTGGCTTGATATCCTATTCAACAAGGCGGACACGCTCACCGATCAGGAACTTGTGGACCTTATCGCTGAAAATCGAAGTATGTCCAAGACTTTGGCGGAATATGCCGGACAGAAATCGACGTCGATCAGTACGGCCAAGCGTCTTTCAGAGTTCTTGGGCAGCCAAATGGTGAAGGACAAAGGCCTTGCTTGCAAATTCATCATCTCTGCAAAGCCCATAGGCGCCCCAGTTACCGAACGCGCTGTTCCCGTCGCCATTTTCTCTGCAGAACAGAGTATTAAAAGAATATACCTACGCCGCTGGTTGAAGGACAGCAGTTTAGTTACCTTTGACCTTCGGTCGATTCTCGATTGGGATTATTACATTGAGAGGTTGGGTTCTGTTATCCAAAAGCTCATCACAATTCCAGCCGCAATGCAAAGAGTCCCTAATCCGGTTCCCCGTATCCGCCATCCAGACTGGTTACTAAGGCGCGTTGCTGGTGCTGTCGACAAATTCAAGCAAAATAAAGTCACAGATTTCTTCAAGTCCAAAGGTGATGCGGATATCGAGGAAACTCAGCCTGTGGATATAGAGGATATTGCTACGGTATCTCTACAAGGACGAAAACGGTTGACGGTCACAGAAAGAATCTTTGTCCGCGAAAGAACTCCAGATGAGTCCTTCGAAGACGTCCCCCTGCCCGATCCATCACAGAATCATTCCGCGTGGATTCGAGCAATGAGACCACGATGGATGAAGCTGATTAAATCTCGTCTTGCAGGAAACTCCTCCGTTGTTCCTTCTATGTTCAAATCAACCCGAGTGCGAACGGATCACCGATGGGAGGTTTTACAGCTCCGCGAAAGTACACCTGGAAGGTTCATTCTTTGGTTGTCAACCGACTCTGAAATCATCTCCTTCCCCCTTCGCATTCCGCGAGACTTTTACATTCACTTAAAGAAGCCTGTCGACAAACTTTTTCGCACTGAATACTATTCTTGCACGAAGGTGACGCGGCATCTCCCACAAGATACCCCTTGTACCAATCTGTACAAAATCAGTGTCAAGGAGGATATCTATCAAGACATCCAAGAACATTTCATCGATATCACGAACGATCCCAATGTCGACGGTGTATACGAACTACAGGTATTATGTTCGAATCTCGTTTTTCAAACTGAGTCGTTGAAATCTAGATAGGTACCACTTGTTTTGCGTGGGCTGCTAAAACTCGGGAGATCTTGTACGCTTGCAGATACGACAATGACTTTGAACAGAGCACAACAGGTTGGTTTCGACCTTCATCAACTCGACAATTATAATGCACCGTCTTCCCGTCGATCATCCCGTCAAAACGGCAGAGCAGGAAAATATGTCTTCCTTTACCACGGAATGGCTGCAAACGCGTCGTTACACGTATTTGCTCTTTTCCAGCCAAACAAGGACGCGAAGCTCTTTCTCGTTGATCCCGCTACCAGACGTCAACCCATTTCACGACTGCAAGACCTTTACGTCACCTTATTGCAGAAGAAGAACCAATCTCATGGCACCTCTCCCTCCTTTTCATATCCCACTTCCATGGACTTCGCACATACATATCACTCAACCGACGTGACGGCGTTAAAAGCGATCTCTCGGGAGCTGGGTGTCTTAGAAGACCAATCATATATAGTGGTAATTTCGTCAAGCAAAGATCAGTCCTATTTCGAACGCTTTGCACCAAAGCTCTCCAAGTTTCCAATCTTCTCGATGCCACAAGCCAAAGGCCCTCATTCTCTTGACGTTTTTCCATGGCAATCCCACGTCGGTCAGAAATTTTTGAGCAGATATCTCAGCCTTGGTACCTGGATCGATAGAATGACCTCCTTAGCGGACTATTACGATGTCCCCATCGGGCACATTGAAGGGGACCAACCACTATTCTTGGCCGATCTCAGTTTTGCGAGAAAACTCTCCCAACAAGATATGGTTCTCTGGTGGTCACCAAGTGACTGGCCAGATCTAGGTGGTATCGAAAACGATAGAAGACCATTGGAACCTTTACCTAAAACTGATTTTCAGTCCTCTGGCGTCTTTTCCAACGTTTGTTTAGAAATCACTGTGCGCAACTTAGCTGTTGACTCAGTGATGCAGTCGGTGTTGGTCAATGAATTGGAAGGGAGTGGTGGGTCAACCGCCTTCGATTCAGTATCCCACACAATCAACGAATATTCAACGGGCGAAACGGAGCGAAACGTCACCTTGGGTGAATCACAGATATCGGTTCAGATGTTCGGTATTCTTAAAACCATGGTCAAGGGCTGGCTACTTGATAAAATCCAGGATGGTTCGAACAGTCCCGGTACGATCGCTATTGACCACTTCTGGCGATGGATAAGCTCTACAGCCTCCCAACTCTATGATCCCAGTCTTCATCGTTTTGTTCACGGATTGATGAGGAAGACCTTTATCCAACTTCTTGCCGAATTCAAACGTCTGGGATCCCATGTCGTTCATGCTGATTTTGGTACTATTCTGCTGGCGACATCGAAACCCCCGGGCACAGCTTATGCATATGCCACATATATCACCACTGCCGTCACAAGTCATGAATTATTCCAACATATCTATTTGCACACGGACCGTTATTATGACTTTTTGGTCTACATGGATCCAGCTAATATGGGTGGTATCATTTGTGAAGACCCACTTGCCATCAATCCCCCAGAGGAGTTATGTTTGGAAATGCGTTGGAATATCCAACAGTTTCTTTCACCCGCCATTCAAAATGACTTTGCTGCCGTTGTTCAATACTTCATTCTGGAGTTGTTCAAAATTAAGCAGAAGCTCAATGCTGGCCGTCTACCCCTTCGAATCCTCAAGAATGGGGATCCACATTCCACACAACGAGACGCAGCGAAATTGACCGAAATCGAGAACATCCAGGAGTTCATTGCGCGCAAGCTCACAAGGAAGTTGCTCAAAACTGTCGAGGCCATCAAAGATCGATTTCACGATTTTATGCTTCACAATAACAAGGATGTGGATCCAGAAGATTTTGTCTTCCCCGTTTTACCTGGATCCCATTTACATCTCAATAATCCCCCTCTTGAGTTCGTCAAGTTTACATGTGCAATATTTTCCCTCGCAAAGGAATACCGGGTTGAGATTGGGGTGCTCAAGCGGAATTTATTGGACCTGATTGGAGTCCGCGAGTTCGCTACCGAGGCAACCTTCCGAAACCCCTGCGAACCGCTCAAACTCGCAAATGTTCCTTGTCGCCATTGCGATGTACTTCGAGACTTTGACTTTTGTCGCGATCCGGAATTGCTTCCAAACAACCTGGAAGTAAATCCCAAGTGGTTATGCGTCAATTGCGGTGGCGAATACGATCGGACGGCTATTGAGTTTAGCTTGATTGAGATGACGCGTAGCCTGGAGAGAGCTTTTTCTCAACAGGATCTCCGTTGTTCGAAATGTCAACAAATCAAATCCGATAACGTTTCCCGGTGGTGTCATTGCTCCGGGTCATATCAGTTCACTACGAATAAGGTGGATGTGAGGAGGAAATTAAGAACAACTGTCAATGTTGCGAGAGAATATAACTTGTTTCGACTGAAGGTAAGGCTCTACAAATTCCAATATACTGCGTTCTAATTCTTGACACTCAGGAATGTTCTCAAGCCATTCTTGCGGGCTGGTAACGCCCATGGACACCTTCGTTGAAAAATACCCTTCATCTAGAGGCATACCCTATATTACAATGATGTAGTTATAGAACCATTGATTCCAAGAAAAATTGTCCGACAATAATGGTCCAACAGTCTCATCTCCCGTTCGCTCCCTGATCCTTCTCGCGACCTTCAGACAATGTAGCGAAAAAAGACCGTACATCAGATTCGTTCACTATCTTGCCATCCTGTGCAAATGGGCGTAAAAACTTCACCAAGTCGTCCCTATGCAAGAAAGCGGTAAGTTTTCGGATAATCGAGTCACCAATCACTTCATACTTCATTTCATTAAAAGCGTGGATGCCCTCTATTGCTCTGTCCCGAGGTAATCTTAATAACGCCCGCATCCCCAATTCTTCCAATGATAATGCTGTTAGAAGGTGAAATTAACGTTATCTGAACTAGATAAAGTAACAGCTTACTGGAGTCTGGGTCAGCGGGAGGTTCATAGGTTTCTTCATCCTTTATAAGATATGGATTACTTTCCAAAGCCGGCCAGCACTGTACAAAGCAGTCAAAGATAGCTTTGCAAGAAAGAAGAGGTAACCCTCACGGAACTGCAGCGACACCACCTATCCCGAAATCCTTCCTTGAGGAAGATATCTCCAGTGCCAAGACTGATGCTTCCGTCAGCCGTGGCCAAATTTGACAAAATTTGTTGAGCAATGAGATTCTGAGGAACAGCCAAGCAAGCCACAGTCGGTAGGGGATATTCTGCATCTGGCCTAGGCCGCTTGGCGACTGGGACAGCCGTGGTGGGTGTCAACGGGCGTTTTACTCCTGACCTGATGGGGGATCTAGAGTCGTCCCTCCTGACTTCGGCTTCAGGCTCAGGTTGATCCATACGTGCTTCCAAACGGCGCCAAGGGTGTGCAGGATTATTACGAACGACCATTATAATCCCAGGGGCCCCTGCCCAACGTCTCAAGGTCGGATTTCGGGAAACGCAGGTACCACAAATAAAGCTTTCGTAATCGTCCGCCGAGACAAGTGGGGATGGAAGGCCAGATGAAGATGCCTCAGAAGCTGCATCATTAATCGCATCTCCGCCATCGTGCAGCTGAGAGGGAATGGTGGGTTCTGGCGTTTCCCCTCTTGGTGGAGGTTTTTCCCTTAGATTGCAGCAAGACTCGTGAAACCAGTCCTACAAAATACATGAGAAATCAATCACCCGACATTAACCACAAAGGATTAGACATGAACGAACTTCACATGCCAGACACTGTATCATGGCTTCTCTCTCCTTGTGGGGGTCATAGGTTCTCCGACACCTGCAAAAGAGACCTTGAAAATTTTGGCCATATTTATTTCCCATGTTGATATCCTCCGATCGTGGGTGTAATTTGCATGGATGTAAGATTTCTGTGGTGGGACAATCGCAGCGAAAGTTTCTTTTTGGGAAGCTATCAAATTCGAGAGTTGGTCGAAAAATAAAGAAATTTATAGCACAACTTACAGTTCGATTTGTTCATGATCGGTGTGGCAAGCAATCGAGCATGCTGAGCAAATACCACGAGCTTCCGGACAGGTTGAGCATAAATATACAGCTTGCCTGTAAATTTCGTTTCAATGTTTCCTTTGATGATAATCAAAAAAGATGGTGTTACTAGTACCTCAAAGGTCCTAGAGAGTAAGTGCATCGCGAAAATTCATGTGGAAGAACTTCTGCTGCCTCGCGCACGAGTTCTTCCTGAGAATTGAGATATTCGGTCAACGTGGATGCCATTTGAGTTACTTAGGAGTGCAGTGACGGATAGAGTCAGTAGTACGGGCCGGACCGACAATGACTTGGGGCTTGAGCAGAACCAACAGATACAGGCAAACTCTGTCTCATTATTTGCGGCGGAGAGCTTGTTGGGTACATTCTATCACCGTGCTATCTTCCGCCAATGTGGTGGATCGAGCAAGTGACAACTCCGGAATGAGTTCGGAAACCCATCGCTCATCAATATGGATCATGGATTTTTTTTCTTCCACCACAACTACCATCTTTTTTTCTTCCAGGATAATTTCTGGCAATGGAATCGTCCGACTCTCGCAAGACACCAATGAGTCGTCCAGACCCGATTCTGCTGGCACTATTTGCCAATAGATTTATGAGTGTAGCCGAGGCGATGGGGCGGTCCTTGCAGCAGACCTCTATCAGCACGAACATTAAAGAACGCCTTGACTTTTCTTGTGCTCTTTTTGCACCAGATGGTGATTTGGTAGCAAATGCACCATTTATCCCAATTCATCTTGGTGCAATGAGTTTGTAAGTTCATTCAACCCTTTTTGAGTGGAGTGCCTCTTTAATTGCGATTCTAGCGCTGTCAGATACCAGATGAAACTCCATGGCGATTCTCTGAAAGAGGGCGATGTCTTAATGACAAACTCGCCCCATGCAGGCGGATCGTATGTTGCCCTTCGTCTTTTATTTTTTACTTGTAAACCTCGCCATTTAGTCATTTGCCGGACATAACCATTATCACCCCGGTATTCGATTCTAAGAACAAGGAGATTATATTTTTCACCGCATCGCGCGGTCATCACGCAGATATTGGTGGAATTTTGCCCGGGTCAATGCCCCCCACTTCTGTCAACATTTTCGAAGAGGGTGCCGAGATAGTCAGCTTCAAAATAGTTGATGGCGGCGTATTCGACAGAGACGGTCTCATCGATTACATGGTCACCAAGCCAGCCCAGTACCCCAGCAGCTCTGGCTGCCGGAATATACGTGATGTCGAAAGTGATTTGAAAGCTGTGAGTGACTCTCTGAAACATCTGGGTCTCAGATTAAATTCCTCGTCACCAGCAAATTGCGGCTAATCACAAAGGCATTCAATTGATACATGCCAGTGAGCATTACAATCCACTTCCTGTTATAACACAATCTTCTTACTCTGTATAGTCGTGGATGACTACGGATTGCAGACTGTCCAAGAGTACATGTTTCACATCCGCAACAATGCGGAGATCTCTGTTCGTAATTTACTGAGGGATGTCGTGGAAAGAGCTGGAAGCAATGTTTTGGAAGCTGTTGACTATTTAGATGATGGTACACCCGTGAGTAAACTTGGCATCCAATAAATCATCATATTCAACCCTATAGTAGATCCAGCTTAGGGTCGATATAGATCAATCGTCTGGTTCAGCAGTCTTTGACTTCACGGGAACTGGTTGCGAGGTTCGGGGCAACCTCAATTGTCCAGCCTCCGTCGTACACTCGGCCATCATCTACTGCGTGCGTTCTATGCTGGACATTGACATCCCGCTAAATGCAGGATGTCTCGTTCCGCTAGATAGTAAGTGGTTTGTGTCGGTATATTACGAAAATCCTGATTTGCTGCAAGTCAGAATTCCGAAGAACTCTTTCCTCTCACCCTCTAGGACGGCAGCTGTTTGCGGTGGGAATGTTCTGACCTCTCAACGTATCGTCGATGTTGTTCTCAAAGCCTTCCATGCTGCGGCTGCTAGTCAAGGGTGCACAAAGTGGGAATTGTACTTTGATTTATATCTGATCATTTTCTCTAATTATGTGGCTTCAGCAACCTCACCTTTGGGACTGGAGGGAAGAACGAAAACGGTGAAGCCATAGCAGGATGGGGCTATTATGAGGTTTGTCTCTCTGTATGTACTGTACCTATTCTGACATTTTTTCTAACAGACGATTGCTGGGGGTTCGGGTGCCGGGGACGGCTGGCACGGCACAGATGGCGTTCACACTCACATCACTAATACACGCATTGGTGATGTTGAAATTCTGGAGCGACGATATCCTGTGATGCTCCATCGTTTCGGTCTCAGGTCGGGATCTGGCGGGGAAGGGAAGTGGCACGGTGGAGAAGGAGTCATTCGAGAGATCGAGTTCCTCGAACCTATTCAGGTGTCCATTCTCTCAGAGGTGCTTGTTGAATTATCTGACCGTATGACACTGTGGACTGATTGCCTCTCTGTAGCGAAGAACCCGCCAACCATACGGGATGGAGGGCGGAGGTCCTGGATCTCTTGGTCGAAACACATGGTCTAAACAATGCAGAAAGGATGATGGTGATCTTGATGAAGAAAGTGACGTTCGTACAAGGGACATTAATATTGGTGGAAAAGCCTCGATATGGATGGGCAAAGGCGACAGATTGCTGATTGAGACACCCGGAGGGGGGGCATGGGGTGTGCCAGATGGCAGTCTAAAGAGTCCAAGTGAGCATGTCAGGGCTTGGGAACCTAGAGGATCGATTGCAGAAAGGGCTGCTACTCAAGCCGCATTCTGATAAAGATTGGCACAAAACTTACATCCTGGTGACTCGATAGAGCTGAAGCGAGTACAATTTTTAGCAATTGCAACTATCAGCAACCTAATCTTATCTGCTGAATGCAGGGTGATTTTAGAAGGTTAAGGGTTTTTCGTCCTTAGTAGACAAAGGCAGACTTGGAAATAAACAATTTGCATGCTGTAACTTTATCGATAGTTTTAATTGAGTATTAAGCGACCTGCAGAATCAGTGCACACTGCACAGATAAGTATTAGAATTTAGAAACTTAACCAAATCTTAACCTGACTCACCCAACTTCACAATGCCCGAACCTCACCTGCTACGCTGTCAACCCTCGAGACGCCTCCTTGTATCATGATGCTGAGCTGACCAAATGGGATCAACAGAACCTGTATCGGCGACAAGGCTTATCACACCCTTCTCCAATTGCAGTCCGGGGCTACCGTGACCATCCCTCAGAGTGAGCCGAACATGTCTATTATCTATAGCAATGAACTATATGCAATGATTTTTTCAGCTGCTACTAGCAACCAAATCAAGCGAGGTCAACAAGAAAGACAGTCATAAAGAAATACGACATGGGATGCTGGAAATGGTATTGTGTCACATCTTTGTTGGTAGATGCCTCGGACTTGTGTAGTAATGCGGTGACTGGTTCAATAGATTAGATTGTGGAACATCTCCAAGGAAAGAGGAATAACAGAATTGCGACAGGACATCCATTAAGACTTCAGCGAAAATAATTTGTGCCACATGTCTAAGTCATGCTCTGGTTTCATTACAGCCAACGGTTCAACACCCTTTGGCCAAGCAATTTCCTGGGATATTAGTAAAGGGTACTTAGCCTGGCCTTCTTCTCCTGCCCAATTTAAATCGATCAGCTTGACTTTCCCATCTTTCATAATCATGATATTCGGTAGGCGATCACCGAACACCAAACCATGTCCATGCAACAACGCGAGGGCACGCCGAACTTCCAATGACACCCTTTTCATTGTTTCCTCGTTCATTCTGGGCTTTGCTTTCGCAAGGGTTTCGCCGTTGATGTACTCCATGACAACCATGGAGATAGACTGATAAGATGGTTGACTGTCATCGTGGCGTGGTGATCCGCAATAGAGGAGTTTTGGTGCCAAACC
>Ga0307517_10010643_pt1 | contig 12847 bp, 15 predicted proteins | sample 23_EM_MG_FD_194515 | JGI IMG/M metagenome (GOLD analysis project Ga0307517, IMG submission 194515) | Populus trichocarpa ectomycorrhiza microbial communities from riparian zone in the Pacific Northwest, United States - 23_EM | ecosystem: Host-associated > Plants > Roots > Unclassified | place...
CACTGAGCGGAAACAAGTGCATGCAGCATCTATCCCGAAAATTGGTTCAGATGAGACATCATCTAAAAAGAATGATCTGCTCTTGTTGTTTCCTAGAGAGATTGGAAGCATTACTTCTCAAAAAAATAAAAATTGTGGATGCATGGGATGGGTGCAGCATAAGCTCTCTTCTTTCCCTTCCTTTTCTTTTTCCCTTTTATTTTATTTCTAAAGAGAGTTATGGATGGATGGATGGATGGGATTGATATGGATGTCTGTCTGTGCTCAATATGATAAATTAAGAAGCCATCAACTAATATTAACAAAATATAATAAGGAAATCAGAGACTCCGTGGCTGGTAATTAAGAAGTGCATGATAAAAGAGCAACGGATGAAAGTTCATTTATAGGGCAAATTTCTTTCTAGCATCTGTGTAACTTCTGGTGCCATTTTTGAAAATCCAACAAGATTGGCTATGTATGGTATGACAGTGTACCAACTACCAAGTGACATGGCTTTCAATTAATAAGATTTGAAATGAGATTTCTAAGCTTCTGCAGCTACTTGAGCCTGAGGTTTTTTCTGCTTGCTTTTCACAGGCTTCTTAGTTGCTGCTTCGTCTTCCAGTTCTGTTTTATTCTCAATCCTTGCAAAAACTGGTTTAGGTTGAGCCATGACCTGACCACCCTTCAGGCCACCCCACTTTGTCCCGCTCTACAATGCAAAACCATAGGATAAATTAGTAACTCAACTAGTTGACGTACTTCCATACATTGAGATTGTGTGCAAGTGTGTGTGTGTGTGTGTGTGTGTTTGTGAAGAGAGAGAGACCCAGGTGACTGTGTTAAAATGGTCCTTCGAGTAGCCAAGCTGTTCATATATTCTCCAACAGAAACTTGGGGCAACAGGGGATAAAGCAATTGCTACGATCCTCATTGCTTCCAATATAATTACAAGATCCTGAACCATAACAACCAAAAAGAAAGCAACAGTTAAAAACATATCTAGGTCATTAAGTTGACAAGCCATGATTACCTTGTTTCATACCATTGAATGCTGGTAAATAGAATTATCTGGAACAACAGGTTAACCCATTGTCTTACGATAGAATATGTAACTAGAAAGTCCGGACATTCAAGACTGAAATATTTCTTCTCTAAAAAATTGGGTAACTTCTTTTTTTTCAAATGATGGCCAGACCAAATTACGCTGAAGATGTTTTTGCAAGAAAAAAAATTTAACATGCGAAACCTTTGCAGCAGCTTCAGAAGCAGCACCCCCTTGCTTGAAACGGGTCCAAGGTGCATTCTCATCCATGTAGGCATTCCCGGCATTACCAATCTCTAGTACAGCCTCGCAAGCCGACGATAGTGAGAGATTTTCATAATGAATTCGAGCCTTTTCAACCTACAAATGCGACTGTTTGGATCAGATTAAAAGAATTGTTGTAAAGTGAATTAGGATTGCGCAGCAACAGTCAGGGAGAGTGAGTTTCCAGAGAGAATCCCAAGGCACAAGTAATAAAACTAGCTAGTGTGCAAAAATCATAGATTACTTTGATAGAAACAACCAAGAACTCTCCTATGCCATTGAATGGGAACCTCTTAACACTCAAAATGAATGTCTGAAGTGCTTTTAGATACAAAAAATATATTGATTATTAATATCTAAGCACATTTTTGGAAGCAGGGTTTATATAGATCCACTATTCTTAAATTTACTGTCAACTAATTGATATTCATTGACTGCTCGCAAATATCATCATGGTCTATTAAAGTCCCGCAAGCTTGATGCATCTTTATTACAGCATCTAGAGTTGGCTGAAATTATGCTGCAGTCAAGGTTTACACTAACAGTCCTAGAATGAGAAATTGGGATGACAATAAAAAGTTCACCATATTGCTAAGCTGCAATCAAGGTTCCTGGTGAGGTTATGTTAGAAGCACAATCAAACTCTACCATTTACATTGGAAAAGCAAGAGTTCATCCAACATGCTGACTACATTAATATCACAAATTTCATGCAGCCTTACCAATTTCTCAATGGTGTCCTTCAATGCATTTCCTTCAGCCGCAACAGCTGAATCAACCGCCAACGTTGATTGGCAGTTCTTTTTAAGAAGTCCAAGTGTGCGATTAAGAAGGTTTCCTGTACAGAATGAGTTAAGACCACACACACCTTTTTAAAATGGAACAAAACCATGCACTTGGCAAAATCAGAAAGGCTAGAATAAAGTTATAAATATTCAAACTAGAAATACCTATGGTATTTGCGAGATGTGCATTGACAATATTGATGAAACGTTCTTCTGAATAGTCCCCATCACTACCAAATTCCACCTCTCTAAGGAAGAAATACCTAACCGCATCTGACCCAAAGTTATGAACCAACTCATTTGGTTCAAGCGTATTCCCCAGTGACTTCCCCATCTTCATACCATCCTATAATTTTCAAAATAAAAAGCATTGCTGCATGAAATAAAATTAGATGTAAGAAAAAAAAAACTAATGACTGGCTCGGCTCACTCAGGCAACACTGTACTAAAGCCAGAATCATATTTTACATCCAAAAATATACATTGACATAACTTCAAATCTCAAGGCATTTCAAATACATGAGAGAGAATCAGCTAAGAAAATGAAGAACATTTCCTTTTCTCTCTTTCTCTTTGTGGATAAGTAAATTTCCTCTACAAAAAATGTCAAAATTACTAGTACTAGATTATCCATCATTAATTTTGTTGATATTTTCTTGATAAAGAACTCATCCTAGAGCCAGCCAACCTCATTTACTTCCAGAGTGAAGGCCCAAGTGCTACCTTATATGCTGGTTAGCATTTAACACTTAATAAGATGGATTGAAATAGCTTTACTCTGCCACCCAATATGATATCCAGACTTAAAGCACTGGTATCTCAATCTATATTTAGATTAACATCTACAATGTACGACCACCCTCCTGTAACTTCCACTACCCAATCTTCTACCTTTCATAGATCATGATTTCCAGCAAGATCCCCACATTATTCCTACACATCATCTATTGAAATTAATTCCAAAGGTCCACAATTTCACTTTGGTATGTCTTCACATCAATTCAATACAGAGAAGCAAATTCTAAAAGAGATTAAGCAGCTAACTTGTGGAAAGAAAGGAAAAAGGAGAGAGAAAGAACTCAAACATTGCCCAGGCCCTAAATAGATATAGTTTACATCATAACGGTGGAGAAAAAGGGCCCAGCACCGTCTGTTTAAGTTGGAAGGTCATTACCCTGCTATTATCCTGCTGTGTGGATTCTTAGGAGGGAAGGTAACCATTCAGAGATTTTGTATGAAGTGGTGTTCTCAAGCCTCAAGTCCACCACAGCGGTAGAAGTTATTAGGAAGGTCTAGCAAACAAAGCAAACCATACAAAGAAGTTTAAATAAAACAATGCAGTATACTAGGTTTCGACATTAATACCTTTGTCAAAAATCCATGCCCAAAGACCTTCTTAGGAAGGTCTACTCCAGCAGACATTAGCATAGCTGGCCAATAAACTGCATGAAAACGTAAAATGTCCTACAGAAGATTAACAGAATCATGAGAGGAATAGCATTGATATCAACTGAAGTCTGCAGAGATATATCTGGAGAAAGAAATCAACCATTTGGGATCAATGAATAACTTAACAAGTTAATAAAAGGATAAAAGCAATAATCACCTAATAACAAAGAAAGCAAGAATTAAGGGAGAAAACAAAATAAGCAGGGAAAATCTCTGGATAGAGGCATACACGAAAGTAAAACAAGAAAATGGATTCTTATTCGAGGTTACAAGAAACTTCAGTAGGAATAGGATATGAACAAGCCTATTAATCTACTTGCAAAAGAATTCAACTTATATTAAAATTGTAATACGTATTATTATTTCAAAATTCAACCTTTTGAAAGCCAAGAACTGCCAATTTTATTAACATTTCTTGTCAATGCTAAGATGTAAATTCTCATACCCCTGACCCACCAGTCAGGAAAAAAAAATATATTGTTAGATGCTCATAGATGCTAACTTAACACAAAAATTGCTAAGCATTCATAAATGATAGCTGATGCGGGAAGTAAAGAGGGTATTTTATTTATTTATTTATTTTCAATTTAGTATTTCAGAGCTTTAAATAAATAATAAGTAAAATCCCTTCTTTTCTTGCTCATACAGTTCTTATGTTTTTATCTATAATTTAGTATTTGGACAACAAATCAACTCTGCATAAATGTACAACATGTGCAGGATTAATAGGAATTGTTTATTTATCAGTCCAAATAATAACATAAGAATCATAAACCATAGTATAATCATGACGCAGTCCAGAAGGATGGAGAAAGGAAAGAAATGATACCAAGTAAATATAATAATATATGGAATTTTGTTAGCTATGACAGTTTCAATGCTAATTTCACTTAGGGAACAAGGCAAAAGTTTGATAAAGTTTATAGATAAAAAAAAACATCAAGAGCAGAAAAAGTAGTCAAACCTTGCCAATCAAATGTAGTGAAGCCGGCCAGCCAGAAGAAACAGCAGTTTGTAAATCTGGTTGCTCATTTTCCGCTGATAGAGCTGATATATAGCTGGTCAATAAAAGGTAAAATTCAGTCAAACAGAAAACAGGCAGAAACAAGGTAATTGATACTCTCCAACTTTTGCAGTCAATAAGTAATAACAAAGAAGAAGGCATACATGAAGCATACTTATAAGATCATCAACAAGTAATCAGAGAAAGAACACAAATCAGGGTGAATACCAAAACTTTACCCAAGTAAAGCATCAAACCAAACATATATAGTCTGCTTATTGTCATTAGGAACAGGAATGCCCCAATCCACTGATGCACGAGAAATTGAAAAATCTTTCAAACCACTTTTGATCCAACTTTGTACCTGAAAGTATTGGTAGCAATAATGAGAATTTGGAAGAGTGTCATGCACAGGGTAAAATTTATGTAAACACCAAGTTAATGGAATTTCAGACGGCTTAAACAACAAACTGCCTGGCAGAAGAAATTACTTTTAGGTTCTAACACAATATAAGAAATTAAATCACAAACTAAAAGACAGTCAGGTTCTTGTGGAACTACTAGATTCCCGGTGCATTGATAACATGAACAGGTGCACCAATAACTGGCAGAAGCACCATATGAACATTAGACTGCAATAACCAAATATTGGATTTGCTTTCAGATCAATGTCCAGAACACTTCAACTGAAAGATAAAAAAACACATATCTTAAAGAATTGAACTTGGCACACCATGAATATAACTGTTCCTAGCAATCAGGCCAGAGAACTCTTGAAACAGTATTCCTTGTGGGTTAGCTTCAACAGGAATCAACTTTTTCTTTTCATTCCCCAGCAAAAAATTGATAGATTACATATCACTATTTGACATTCACATGACATGAGAATATACAACAATTTCATCAGCTCCTTTTTTTTTAAAAAAAAAAGTTTTTACAGTATTTATAGTAATCTAAATCATGTGAAGCAAGAGAAAAAAAGAAACTGCTTTGTTTCTAACCTCATTCAAACGAAATGGTGGCTGCACAAATTTCGGATTCTGTGTCAAATTTTCTTCTAATTGTTTTTGGTACTTCGATAGGGCAAAGAAGTAATTATCCTCCTTCCGCTCAATGCATGGCTTGAGGTGTGTAGGACAACATTTGTTATCAAGTAGCTCCTTCTCATCCTGTAGAATTTACAATGCTAATGTTGTCATTCGACCACAATACAACATCAGAGAATAGATAGAAACGCAAAGGCACTACCTTATACTCCTCACAGTTGACACAGTACAATCCCTCATAATCAGCTCGGTAAATGTCACCCTTGGCAAGAACCCTCGAATAAAATTCCTTTACTATTCCTTCATGCTTAGGATCAGTTGTCCGAATGAACTTATCATAAGTAATCTCTAACTGCAAACCAGAAAAGGCACAAACTCGCAACCATTAGAACATTTACAATGATCAAATTACTAAATTGAAGGAGCAAATCATCCTAGTCGAAAAAGCTTACATCTTTCCAAAGTGTCTTGTAAGCTTGAGATATGACATCACAATGCTCACTCGGTGTGGAACCAGCAGCAGCAGCAGAAGCAGCTATCTTCTCCCCGTGTTCATCCGTTCCAGTTACAAATATAACTTTCTTTCCTAAAAGCCTCTGCCATTTATATAAGCAGAAATAATCAACCCTTTCGTACAATCTATTAAACCAACTTTATAAAAATCCGGATAGAAAAGAGATAATAACATCTGTCAAAACCCCAACAATGAAACTTCTTTTAATGAATTCAATTGGGCATCTTAATAATCAGGGGCAATCTAACGCAACCATGAGCATAAAGAATCAAACTTTATAGCTAAAAAATATTAGAAAGAAAAATTTCACTAAATCCCATTAAAAAAAAAAAACTGCATAAAACATGAAATCAAACCTGAAATCGAGCAATGGCATCAGCAGCAATAGTGGTGTAAGCACTCCCCATATGAGGAGGTGCATTAACGTAATAAAGTGGAGTTGTAAGGACAAAAGTCTCAGCTGCTTCACTACTTTGCATATGATTATTGCTTATTGCACAAGTGCAAAACGTGGGTCTCCTTAATTTACGAGGAAAGATGAGATTTTTAGAGAAATTAATACCGGTCTTGAAATGGGTTGTTTTTGCATTGATGGAATAGTTTAAAGGGTTTAGGAGACAGAGTGTGTTTTGTACAGAGTAGTTGATTCTAGCTGCCATTTCTCTTTATCTTCTAACTGCAAAAAAATACAATAAAGTTTCAATCTTTCTTAGTATTCTATTGCAGAGAACAACAAGGTTATCTGCAGTGGTGGATCCTCACAGGGACAGGGGAAGGCAGCAACATACCCTCCGAACCATTTTACAGATTTAAGTCCCTATCGTTTCAAATAATTCGATTTTTTCCATAAGTCAAATTTATTTGTAATTGGACTCCTTGATTTCAACTTAAGAAAAATGAAAGAACCACTGTTTTTGGCCCTTCATATTTTTGGAAAGTGGTATTCATATCCCTTGTATTTCAAAAGTGGTCAATTGACACAAACATTGCAAGAAATTGATGAATCTGTCCCCACCAAGTCTGCCACTAGACCCTTCGAAGGGACCGAGATTAAACTTTTTATTAATATAAGAATTTTAATTTAACTGTTCTATGAAACAGTTCAGTGTTAGTTGAAAGGATTGTTTTGACGCCGAATAGTAATAGGAACAAGTGCCTAAGTCCGAGAACGAGGGAAATTCTCCTACAAAGTTCAGTTCGATCCCTAATCTGTAAGCCATTGCAATTTAATCTCTTTTTAATTGTGGAATAGATTGGCCAGCCTTGTGTCTATTTTGGAATCGATAAACAAAGTTTAAAAGCCAGAGGTATAAGATGATCAATTCTCACAAACACGGAGGACTAAAAATATATTTTAATTGAAAATATTATATTTAAATGATTTTTAAATTGTGTTTGTTTTTTAAAATAATTTTTATTTAAAAATATATTGAAATAATAATTTTTATTTTTTTAAAATAATTTTTCACATCAAAACAATAAAATAACTCAAATTTTTTTTAAAAAAATCAAAATTCATAGAACAACTGTTGAAATACAGTTCCAAACGATTGTTGGAGTAATTTTAAATGTTTGAAATTGTTCACAAAAATTATCAAACTTCACATCTGCTTTTCAGTTTGATTTACTTGGTTAATGAATGAGTTAGATCAAGGATTTTAACCACTCAATTTTAATCCAAAATTAGTAGCTTGGTTCCAAAGTTTTTCTCTGACACTTTTCTCTTTTAGCTTTTTAATCTGATTAACAGAATTAACTACCAAGAAAACACCTAAGCAACTACCGTATCTACTTTTCTCTCAAATTTCCCCCTCTTGTTTATCAATCAGAGAGACAGAACTCTCTCAACATCAACCATCAAGAAAATAAAGAATCTTTGACAGTACTCTTTATTTCTCGTAGAACCCTTCAACAGTCTTAGTTTTCATAGCGAGCAGTTACCTGATCAAGTGATTCTAGACATAAAAGATGGCTGAAAGTGTGAAAAAGAATCGTGTTCCAGAAGATGTGTTGATAGATATTCTCACAGCATTACCTATCAAATCCTTATTAAGATTCAGATCTTTATCAAAATCATGGAACTCCCACATCAGTGACAAAGACTTCATCAGTGCCTATTTGGCCCAACCCAAACCATCGCTTCTCCTTCGTCGATGGCAAAATCGTCAAGAATCCTACTCTCTGCATCTCGATAATGAATCTTTAGATAGGAGCTTACAGTTCCAGAACTTGCCCTTTCGGTGTGAAGCTGATTGTTTTGATATAATAGGTTATTGCAATGGAGTTGTATGTCTTTCAGATATTCACCAAGGTCGCACTAAGAGTCTTATTCTGTGGAATCCATCAATTAGAAAACATTTGAATCTAGCACTTCCATAGTTATGCGGTCCACACAGTGCTACTTGGGGTTTTGGCTTTGATTTACCAAGTAATGACTATAGGGTTGTTAGAGTTGCGAGACAAGTTTCATCTAAACGCGAATTCCCTATGGAGTTTCAGGTTTTCTCGCTTAAAAGAAGATACTGGGAGCGCATTAATTTTAGCCCTACTCTTTGTCCGTTTTGCGTTGTAAGAGTTCTGGTTATTGCAATCAGGTTGCTTTTAATGGCATCCTTCATTGGCTTGTATATCGTGAGGAGAATGACAACCGCCGGAGTTTTGTTCTTTCTTTTGATTTAAGTAATGATAAGTTCGGGGAGATAATGTTGCGGATGGCCACTCAGTGGATGGTGATTTCAGAGTTTGACGACTCCCTTGCGGCGCTTTTCTGTAGGTGCGCTGCCAAGTATGTTGACGTATGGTTTATGAGAGAATATGGAGTGAGGAATTCATGGAACAGACTATACACGGTTCAAGTAGATGGATTCACGAGGTCAATGGTTTTCAGGAAGAATGGTGAAATATTAATGAGAAAACATGGATCGTATGAGGTAGTTTCATGTGATCCACAGACTCGAGCAAGTCGTAATTTTAGGGCTACAACAATGAGACTATGTAGAATATTTTGTTCAGAGTCTAAGTTTACTTAATGAATCAAATGAGATCGACTCAGGAGAAAAAAGAAGAAGCAAAAGGTACGAATCACTTCCCACCTTTTGGCAATTCGATCTCTTGTTTCTCTCGAAGTATTCACTATGCTTTTGATACACTTGAAAAAAAGAATTTGTGATTTGTGTTATTTTTGAAACAGCAGAAGGTCATCTGGATTAACAAGACTCCCTATTACTCAATAAGTATTTCCAACTGCTGAATCATGTTTTTCAAATTTATTCCATCCGGCATTTACCAGTACTGGTATTCTTTCTGTTTTGTGCAAAAAATACTGATTATTATGCTCTGTAAGTCCTTATGCCATTCTCTATACAAAATTTGCTAGGAGGTATTTGCTACATTCATCTAGATGATGAGTGCACACCAATGCGAAATTATGTAAGATCCAAGCTGAAAATTGTTTCTTCACATGTATATAGCTAAATGTTTCTTCACATGTATATAATTGTTCTTGATTGTAGGTTGGATGGACAGATGAAACTATTTCTTGGTCTACGATGATAGTTTTGGCAAATTCTGCAGAATTATATATAATTTGCCATTACCTGGTGACTGGATAACAACTCAAATTATGCGCAAGACTGCATGGATATGCTGACATTGATGATACAAGGTTTTTTTACCGTTGTTGCTTTCTTCTGTCTCGAAGATTGTGAGTGATTTTAGACTTTAGTTTGAACGGTAAGCATGTTAGAAATAAGTAGAAGATATTTGTAACCTGAGTGACAGGACTGAGTTTTCATAACGGTGAACCTATGAAGGATCCACAACTTTACAGGCACGCGATTGGCTCTCTTTAGTATGCAAGTCTCACGAGATCAGATAATGCATACTCAGTAAATAAACACTGTCAATTCATGTCTGCTCCTCATACTCTTCAATGCCAAGCTGCTTCTTTTTTTCCTACTTGATATTTACTCAATTGCATCAATTGAACTATTGTTCAAGGAGAGATTGAATCTCTATTGACATATAAATTGATCAAGAACACGGTTTTCGTTGTATTAACACAGTTTTAGTGTTAATACTAATAGCTAGCTAGAGTCTGTGGGTAATTTAGTCTTCTGGGCCTCCCACTTAATTTCTACACCAGAGAAAGAAGAAGGAGGAGGAGGAGAAACCGTAACAATATTAACCAATACTTATTCTGAATTTCAGACTGAGAATGAGAAACAAAACGCTCTCTAACATCAACAACAAACAGTGAGGACCTTTCTCAATCAAGTGAGTAATATCCGAGAGAAGACAAATTAACAAAATCTTTGAGACTCTTTCTCTCTTTCAAAACCTTTTTGATCGCACCAAGAAGCGAAAGAAAAGACTTGAGACCCTCTCTGCTGTTTCTCCCACCTTTTCCCTTCTTTCTCGACATCAACCGCCAAGAAAATACTCACAGTTCCGTCCCTGAACGTTTTGACATGAAGAGAATTATTGCAGGGATGTCAATTTCAGTTTCTAACAACTCTCTTACTGTGAATCCCTATGACTGTCTGGATGGCAGTCTGAGTTTTGAGATATGGATGATGAGCCAATATGGTGTGAGAGAATCATGGGCCTTACAATTCCGTATTCACGAGGAATTCCCACTTCCTTATTTTAGACTACGTTAATCCGAGAAACAATTGTAACTACCAAGAAAACAGCCCCAGCTGACTACCAGAGAAATGACTGAAAATCTCTCTCCCTGAACCTTTATTCTCCCCTACTATATCTCTCACATTTTCGTTCTTGTTTTTTCAATCCGAGAAACCAAACTCTCCATCAACATAAAAAAAACCAAGAAAACGCTACAGAAAACAATCAGTGAGAGAACTTTTTCTCCGTCAATTCATCTCCTCCACCAAACCAAGAAACCAAAGAAAAGAATCAAAGATTCTCTCTGTTTCACAAAACCTTTAATCCTTATCAATAAACACCACCAAATTGCCGCACACACTTTACAAACTCCGCAAGCAGTCTTTGAATAGTAGTTGAAGTTGCCTGATAGCGTTAGACATATAAAGGTGGCAGAAACGATGAAAAAGGATGGCGGTCTTCCAGAAGATTTGTTGATCACGATTCTCATGGCATTACCTGCCAAATGTTTAGTGAGATTCAGGTCTGTATCAAAGTATTGGAACTCTCTCATCACTAGCGCTGAATTTATCAGTATCCATTTGGCCCAGGCAAAGCCATTGCTTCTCTTTCATCACCACAACCAGTCTTACTCTCTGCGTTTGGATAATGAGTCTTTAGACATGTGGTCAAACTCAGAGTTCGAGTTGCCTTCTAAAAGAGAAGATGATGACTTCCAAATAATTGGTTCTTGTAATGGAGTTATATGTCTTTTAAATAGCCCGCAAGATCATGGTCACAGCATAATTTTGTGGAATCCATCAATTGGAAAATCTTTGAATCTTGTACTTCCGAGGTTATCTGATCCTTTCCACGGTATTTTTGGTTTTGGCTTCAATCGGCAAAGTAATGACTACAAGTTTGTTAGAGTTGCCACACCTCACTACCCAGTTGGATGCCAGGTTTACTCGGTCAAAGAAAGATCTTGGAAGGCCATTGATGTTAGCCCTGCTCTTGGTTACATTAACCCCATACCTTCAGTCTTATGGGGACGTTCCAGTTCTTATAACTATGCTTTCCTGAATGGGGTTCTTCATTGGCTTGTGGACAGAGAGGAGTTTGGCAGTAGGTTTGTGCTATCTTTTGATCTAAGAAATGATTCGTTTGGGAAGATGATGCTGTCTCCATATTTAGCTAGCAAACTCGATGAGTGGATGGCAATTTTGGTGTATGATAACTCCGTTTCTTTGTTTCTCAACGACCTCGATACCAAGTATATTGAGATATGGGCTCTGAAAAAATATGATGCAATGAAATTATGGGCCCGAAAACTCAGGATTAAGGCAGTCGGAATAGGATTGGCAATGGTCTGTAGGAAGAATGGTGAAATATTAATGACAAGATATCCAAGTGACGAAGTGGTTTCATGCGATCCTCAGAGGAACGAAATTCATGATCTGCAAAATTTAGGGCTAAGTGACTATGCTGATTCTTATGTGGAGAGCCTAGCTTTACTTGATGAATTAAAAGAGGAGACTGAAAAAGAAAACGTAGAGATCACTCACTCAGCCACTTTTGCAATTCCATCCTTTAAATGCATTCATTAGACAAGCATGAACACCTGCTAAGATAAGGTATCTATGCTAGTGCCCTCGTATCTTTTGGGATTGATATGATCTGTGATTGCCTTTTCCCTTCATCTTTTTCTCCATCATTGTGACGATGCTGTTCTGTTTGAACTATGAATTTAAGCCACGAATGTGCTTTCTTCCTCCCTTTCCTTTCCTTTCCTTTCCTTTTACTCTTGTGGTTGACAAGACATTCCTATTTTCCTGTTACTGATAATGAGTATTCAAACTGTCGAGCTTGTTTTCAAAATTCATTGCATCAGTCAGCTACTAGTTGGTTCTTCATGTTTCATGCTAAAGATATTGATTAATTATTTCTGCTCTGAGTGATTCTGTAAACAAAATTTACTTTCCCATGTTTGCTACACAAAGCAAACTAATAAAACAGTTCCGGGTGATCCACGACTTTTACATGGTGACTTGATAAATGATAGCAACTCAAATTGGGTGCAAGCGTGCATCCGGTTCCCTGGCGCGTAGGATTAAAGTTTTCCCTTGGGACTAATCTGGGAAGACAATTTTCCAG
>Ga0307517_10010644_pt1 | contig 12843 bp, 19 predicted proteins | sample 23_EM_MG_FD_194515 | JGI IMG/M metagenome (GOLD analysis project Ga0307517, IMG submission 194515) | Populus trichocarpa ectomycorrhiza microbial communities from riparian zone in the Pacific Northwest, United States - 23_EM | ecosystem: Host-associated > Plants > Roots > Unclassified | place...
GAGGAAGCTCATCGTGCGAGCAGTTAATGAGGCGAAGACGCCTGAGAGAGTGGCATCCCAGCACGACATCGGCGATGTTGTAAGCGGAGACTGAGCAACACTCGAACTTGACTGTTTGAAGGGTGGCGGAATGGACGTCGATGCATTCCCGGATGCAAGCTCGCTTACCCTCGAGTGCGACTTCAGCAATTCCGAGACGTTCAATGGGGGACACGACGAATGTCTTCAAAAGGTCTGCGAGGGAGGGTACCCATTCGGGATAATCGCCGCAGCATACTTTGAGTTTCTTGTATATGGTAGGAGGGGTGTGGGTGGGGTGATGGTGGGCTGGCCATCGCGCACCTCAATGCTGATCTCCTTGAACGGATGCGCCCGCGAGCGGGTGGTCCACCCCTTGGATACCAGGGCACACGCGTGGAGTGCGTCGTCTGCGTTGTTACGACGGCGGGGGTCCCCGAGTTCGTCGATCACTTGGTTGACAAGGTGTAGAGGGAACGTTCCGTGTGGAGACATAGTCGTTTGCTCGGGTGGCCCAGCAGTCGACGGAGTACGCAGACGCGAAGGTGACGTGAATATCCGGACGGTGAGCACTTTATGTACGTGGAAGTAGATTGCACCCATCCGATCAAGGTCTCCCGGCAAACCCCGTGCTCCCACTCGCCAGACACCTCGAGGTTCCCTCGCCACCAACGAAACACATACGGTCTCTCGCAAATCGGCCGCGCTCTGGTGACGAGGCTCTCTGACTCAAGTCAGACACCACACAATGGCGATAATGGACGCGAACTATGACCAGGAGATGGTGCGACTGTGGGAAATCATCTCCGGCTTGTCTGAGCAGTTGAACCAGCACCGGGCCACAGCCAGTGCGTTGAGGAATCAGGCGGAAGGTATCAAGGTGAGTCTTCGATGTAAGGGAAACCGAATTTGCAGTGGAGATTTTCATACCGGACGTTCGGGCGTCTTAGAGCCAAGCCATTCACACCCAAACTGGCTTTGTGTTGCGCAGGTGTGTGTTCGTGACCTGTATTCGGTTTCAAACTGTTCTCATCCGACGGGTGCCAAGGTTCAATGTGGATAAGTCGCAGGGTCCGTGTGGAAGTCCTCCGTTTGATTCCATCTGCATTGACCGATATCTCTCTCTGAACAGAGGATTATGATACGGAACTCGACAGGATGACCAACGCGATCGCAGCGGAGAACCAAGCCCTACAATACGACAACAAGCAATTGAACCTGTTGATAAAAGAGTACGAACAGACGCTCGAGAGCCTGATGACAACGTTCAGGAAGCGGGCCGTGAGTTCGTCCTGTTGATGGTTACAGCCTCCTAGAATCTGTTCCGGATCACTTACTGCGGATTTGGCAGCATGAGATTCAAGAGCAAGAGCTTGAACTGATACGGAAATACGAAGCTGCACTTCTGGCGAAAGAAGCGGAACAGCTGACGGAAGACTTGGACGCGAATATGGCCTTCTCATCGTCCATTTCCACGCTCGGGAAGAATCTCCGGAAGGCCCTCCGGGCTCTGGATGGCGAAGACGCTCCAGAGAATGGGGACGAGCGTGATGACATGGGTTCCCCTACCGCCAGCGAGTGGGCGCTTGATCGCGAATGCGAGTTGGCTCGTCTCGAGAAAGAGAACACCGAGCTGAGACGCATGTTGGGATTGGAGGTCGAAGTCGAGCAGACGTCGATTTCTCTGTCGAATCTGTCGGCGGCGGGATCAGCTTCCGACCAAAGTGGGCAAGGCCAGCGGAGCCAGATCGGCGAGGGGGCGAAACCGTTGACTACTACTTTGACAGGAGCTGGAAAAGGACCTCAAAAGATCCTGGGAGGCACGCCGGGGTCTGTTGGACCTTTTGGGACTTTCAAGCGGATGCGACTCGCGGGGTAGTCCCTGAGTGGGTCTGTTTGATTTGGATTACATACATAAGATACCGAGACTCGTAATGAAAAAAAAGACATACTACGTGGACATCACAAGTCATAAGACATATGTACGTGATTCGCGCCCATACAGCAGGCAGGTCCCCAGCCGTGTGTCCCTCCGTAGTCGTCACCTTCTTCGTTGTCGTCGCCTACGATGCCTCGGCCATTTTCGAGTGAGATCCCGAGGCGGGAACCGACCGGTGAGGGAAGCAATTGCACGAATTTCAAAGTCGGTGACGCTTGGGTGCCTCTCCTTGACTTGACGTTCCAAGCGGACTGACACCTTCTCTCTTTCATTTTCCCCATGTCTCTCTCCTCCCCCTTATAGACGACCCGCACAAATCGCCCCATTTCCCTGCTCGCCGCCGCCACCTACAGGAGCTGGACGATGGACTCAGGACCTTCGACCTCTTCGTTTCCCCAGGGCTCTGGCGTGGGCGGCTCGTCAAACGCTCCAAGGTTCAGGCTCTCAGAACTTCTCGCTTCCACCCCTCACGAACGCCCTCGGACCGCTCCTTCGAAAGCCAAACAAGCCCAGCAAGAACCCTTCCGCTCGCCACGTATTTACGGTTCGTGCTACGTCGCTCTACGTACCATCGCGCAACGGCGGTGCTCACTCCAACTTGTAGATCTCCATGCCTCCTCGTCCACGCATGGCCACGACAGTCCTCCGGACCCGAATTCGTCGCCTAAGCGTCCGAGAAACAGCTTCCTCGCCTCGGCTCAAGAAGCGTTGATGCTCAAAAAGTTCGGGAGGAAGAAGAAACCTCTCGGCGTTCCTCCCTCCTCTCTTCTCCCCGACGTGATCGAGATAACTGCGACGGAGACGAAACGGAACAGTATTATTGCTGCTACCCAGGCGGAGGAAGCGGAGCGAGTGCGCCTCCGAGACGCAGCGGCACAATCCATTGGCCTCGATCCCGATTTGATGTCCAAGTCTCCAACCAGTCCGATAGGAAACCTCGATTTTGGCTTTGGCTTCAACGGTGATCACGATGGGTCGGATCACGACTACGGTGCTGAAGCTGATGACCCGACATCTGGATCGCATGCCCCGAGCCTAGAGAGCTCCCACATCTCGAATTTCATCTGGGCGAATGACCTGCCCTCTTCCCAGGGTCATCGTGGACGCGGGGGGCCCGTCAACATCGTGGCAAAGAGTTCAAACACATCTGTCCCCGCTTTAACTCCAACTATCCCTACGTATCCCACGACCGTGGTCGCCCTGACCAACTCTACTCAACTATCGCGTGTTTTGCCAAAATACTACCCTGGCAACCAACTGTTGAAGTTCACACTGACGAAGCAGTGGAAGAACAGATTTATCGTCATGTCTTCACCTGTTCAACCCAACCAGGCGTTGTCATCTTCACATTCCTCGCGTCCCACTCCCACAACAGCACCGACAGTTTCCTACCTGCACCTTTTCAAGTCGGGCGACCCTTCCGAAAAGGAGCTTGAGCGGCTCGAGATCAATGAAGACAGCGTGGTGTTCGTGAACGAAAACAACGAAGAGATCTCGGGACGGCGGAACGTGCTGCGGGTTGGTGGCATTGACTGTGGGGCCATGAAGAAGGATTTGAACGTCGAAGAGGGCGGAAGGACCATGTGGCTGCTCCAGGTCTCCGATCAGCAGGAGTTACAGCGATGGATCTCGGCGATCAAAAACTCTGTCTTGGGGCAAAGGTACGATAACATTGTCCTCTGCTTTAACACTTTGGTTCCAATTCTCCGAACCCCTCTCGGGATTCACGACTGTATGTCATCCAAAGAGCGTCTCGACTCCCGATTCACTTGGTGACATGCCGGCGGCTCTTTTTTTTTGTTTCCTTTCACCACTTGATATGACGCAAGATGTTGATCCCTCATAGATCTGTTCGCGCAGGGTTGGGGCTCCCTACATCCAATTACGGCGGAGCGGAACCTCGCGGCGATATGGACGTTATGTTGTCCATGAGAGCGCAGGGCCTAATATCGTCGAAGAACAGGGGCTTGAGCTCGAATTCTGGTTCAGGGAACAACCCCAACGGGACCACGAACCACAATACTAACCCCCAATCGCCAATTCAAGCGAAAACGCAGCCACCCTCGTCTTCCGCATCGCCGAAATTGCCAATGTCCACGTTGAAGGGCTTCTTTGCTGGACCTAACCGACCCCGGACCCCCTCCCTGGCCGGGTCAAATGGCGGCGCCAAAAACGATGAACTTTCACCCCTACAATCTTCGTTCACCTCCATTCCCCACCCCACTCATCATCATCACCCACCACCTACAACGTCCGCCGGAACGCATATACTCAATCGCCTTCGAGGGAACTCTGAAGCACGGCCTCTAAGTCCACTGGGTTATACTCCTTCCGTGACTTCTATCTCCACTGCTACCAACAACAACCTGGGCGGCAATCCGGGGTATTCAGTCTCGGGATGTATCGACTCTCCGCTCAGTCCGGCCGAGCTAGAACGAAAGATCATGCTCGATCAGACTGATACGACCACTACCGAAGCTTCAGGACCAAATTGGACGACCACCCAGCGAAAGCAAAGCCTCATCTCCCAACAGCTGACAGGGTTCAACGGGCAGATGAGCCCTGTGTCTGCACCGTTACAGCCTCCTCCCTGGAAGAAACAATCCACGGGACCCTCATCCGTCGTGCAGCCCCTGCTACAGACTCAAGTGGATTTATCCGAACCGGACCCTACCTACCGATACCTCCATACCAACATGAGCGCGATAGAGAGCTTTGGCCTTCACAATACCCACCCTCCGAGTAGGCATTCAGCGAGCGGAACACGACCCTCGTTGGATTTGAGCTCGGGTATGGACTCTCAGGGGGGCGGGAGTGCGAACGGGAGTGGAATGAGCGCTGGAGGGTCCGTCAAGGGGTCCTTAGGGGTAGTTGGTGGAGGGGAGAAGAAGATACGACCGCCGAGTTGGACTTCTGCATCATCGATCACCGAGAGCGTCGCTGGTGGTCCTAAGAGGTGGTCAAGACAGGGAGTGTTGCCGAAGAGGTTAACCCCTCCCAGCGGAGCGTTGCCTTCAATCCCCGTATCCGGTATGGATGAAGGGACCACCACGACACCCAGAGTGGCGTCACCGCATTTTTACTCCTTTGATAGGGAACGATCTCCAAGCAGGTCTTCCTCTTATTCCACTCCAAACTCCCAGGCCAATTCGTCGAGCTCCAACGCGAATAGCCCCCAGAACGGATTATCGACCTCCTTGTTCTTGAAGAGGCAGTCCGGATCTAGTTTCCAGAGTGCGACGAGCACGAGCAATGTTAGTTCGTATGTGGCCACGCGGACAAGCACCGGATCTGGTACGGGGAATAGCGGTGTGGGTTCGTATATCTCCCGGTCAGCACTGTCAATTCAGAATCGGCTCAGCCTGGCCCCACCCCAAAGGCCTGCACCGAATGCGGCGTTGCCTCCCACCCCGACGGAACAGGATTCGCAAAACTCCTCTCCGAAGTTGCCGACCGCGAGTCCACCTAGTTCACCCCCATCTTCGTCGAGGTCCTCATTTAGGGAAAGCTTGACCCAACGGGCAATGAGGCTGAGCATTGCAGGGATACCGCAAAAGATGCCACCGACGACAAACCTTCCGCCTCGCCCAGACGATCCTTCTTTCGTCGAGGGTCACCGGAGGAGTAACAGCAGCGGCGGTCTCAGTGTCGGAGGGACGTCTCGGCCGACTACGCTCTATACAATTCCTGGGAGTCCGAGCCCAGGCGAGGCCGATCCCAATATTTTCCCCCCTGCGCTGATCGAGAAGGAGCGGCAACAAAACACGCTGAACTTGAATCTGAGACAGAGGATGAGGATGCTGAGCGCACCGGCATCGACGACTATTCCCGACAACCCTCTCCTTCTGGCTCAGTCATCCAACCCATCAGTTTCGGCACAGTTGCTGGCTGCCGATCAGACAATCCTCAAGCCTCAGACGGAAGGGGAGGATAACTACGGGTCGGTTCACACGAGGTTGTTGGTCGGGGAGCCGATTACGACGATGCAGAACGATCCCAGTTTCTTGTTGATGACTACCCCTACGATCTCACCCCCAACGCCGCCCGCAAGGCTCTCCTATCAACCCTCCCCACCACCTTCATCTTCGTTCCTTCCTTCCAACCCATCATCGCCCTCACCCACCCAGACACAGTTCCCTTCGTCTTCAGTGCTCCCCCCGCCTCAGTACCCGATGCATAGTCAGCGATCACCACAGCTGACGCCGTTACCCGTCCCACCAAGGAGTCCGTTTAGGCAGTTGCCCAAGCCCCCCAGTCCAGCTCCTTCTCAGAACTCGAGGGGATCACATCCACTCCCTCCCTCCCCACCCCCAACGCAACAGCTGACGCCGGGGGTAACCTCACTGTCACCGCCACCGTGGTCAGCGGCCAAGAGGTCGAGTGTCACCCCTGCGATGCCCTCGAAGGGTGTCTCGGTTGAGGCCGAGCAAAAAGATGACCGACCGCCGCCGACGTTCATGGATTCCCCACCACTGATTGCGCCGCCAATGACGCCTCTGGTGTCATTCACTCCGCGAATGTCAAGTTCGGATTCGATTACCAACCTCTCCATTTAAGATTTGCATATAGTTCAGCATCTTCGATTTTCGTTGTAAATTCTTCTCCCCCCTCCCACTTGCCCCTCTCCCGCCACTCGTCAGCTGAAGCTGCATGTTCTCCCTTTTTCTTCCCACTTGATTTCCGATTCCCCTGGTTTCTGCCGCTCGACCTCCCGACCTCCCACTGGACTGTTCTGTTTCTGACATCTTTATTACCTGTCACAGAGATGTATGACCTCTCCGCTGGTATTTTTTTCTGTCCTCTCTGCCTTTTATATGTCCTTAGTCTTATTGTTTCGTCTCCCGTTTCGTGTCCTCATATCTTTTGCTGGTCGCGTTCCGATACCTTTTTCCCCCTGAACTGTATAACAGTAGTGTAACCCTGTTTTTACCCACGCCCTACCGTCTCCACTCCATTCCCCTCCCCGTCCGCACCATTCCTCACCATACCGGTTCCGACCTCTCCTCTCACTTCCGCCAATTGGAAGGACAGCATCTTGTTCTTTTTGCTCCGACCCCACACTCGATTCCTCTCGACATTGTTCACTTCTTATCCATCCATGCATAGTAGACCCGCACGTTTCTTGAAATGATCTCGGTACGACTGTAAATACTGTCCTCACGACCTCGTTCTGAAATGTAATGCCATGATAATTCAGAAATGCGTGAGGGTGCGTTGTTTGTGAGACTCCTGCTGTCAGCACTCTTCTTACGACTACTTGCTCGTGCGTCCTTGGGCAGGCCCAGGTATAATTGAGACTTGGAATACATAAGTAGCGGAGACGAATAACGAAGAAAAACGAAGCGGTCATACCGTGATCCGCACTTATACTTAAATATACTAGTACGTCCTCGCACCCACTCAGCAGCTTGTCCTGTCACAAGCCTCCTTCACCAGCTTTATGGCATCATCAGATCGAGGCTTGATCGTACATTTGAAAGGTTTAGGATGCCTGACGTAAAGTTGCGCAATGGTCAACGTTCCCACCATGCGAATCCATGTATCCACGAAAACATACCGAACGATACCGCTGTCGAATTCAGCTTTGGGCACTTGAGGATTCCCATCCTCGTCCGATGCAGGCTCAACGTCAAAGACAGAGAGTACGCAAGCGACGACAAGGTACACCGTCCGGAGGGCGAAGTGCCTACCGGGACAGGCCCTAGGGAGCACGAGTAGTACGATTATTCACCATCGACGGAGGTGTGAACGGCATCTCTTACCTCCTCCCAGCACCAAAGACCCTATCTTCGGGATTAAACACCAGTGGGTTGATTTTCCCATCCTTGAGGAACCTGTCCGGGTTGAAGGCTTCCGGGTCGGGGTAGATGTTTGGATCACGACAAACCGCCCAGGCGTTCTGAATCACTGTGGCCCCTGCGGGGATGAAGTATCCTCGGTAGACGTCGTCCTGGGTCACTCTGCATGGGAGGCCGATGGGAGGCGGGTTCCATCGGAGGAGTTCCTTCACCAAAGCGTCAATGTAAGGCAGGTTGTCTCTATCCGAGAAATCCGGGAGGTGTCCTTTTCCAACAACGCGATCCAGTTCCTCCTGGGCTTTCTTCGTCACTTTGGGGTTGCAAACCATCGCCAAGAAGAAAGTCTTCAGGGCTGACCTTGTCTAAACGCAGTGTCAGCGATGTAGCGTGAGGCCCAGTGGACATCCCGACATACCGTCTCAGCCGCAGCTATAGCCAACTGTGAGAAACACGGGTATGGGTGCGAGTACTCGAAAAAAACCTACCGCTAAACATAACACCCGAGACATCCCGTATGACTTTTTCGTCAAAAGTCGTCTGCCCGTGATCCTCCAGACGAGACAAACAATCGGACGTTATGGAGTGGGAAAACCCCTCGCCGGACTAGCGGTTATGCTTGAGTTTGAAACCTACGATCCGATCTCGGGAGGCTTCGCGGACTGACCTTCATGGCGTCCTTAACATATTGCATAGGACCGTCAACGGATGCTTTGAACTTGTCACGTGCTTCTTTGGCAAGAGCCTTGAACCCCGTCCCAGGGAACCAGTCTGGGATGTGCCGCACTATCAAGGGGTTCGTCAACTGGTTGAAGGTGACCGTTTGGATGCATATGCACGCACGTATAGGGATAGCATCGGCGAGGAATATTCCGGGTACCGACACGGCCGAGAATGCGTGTGACGCTTCGATGTTCGCTTTCAAGAATGGGTCGTCGATTGACTTGACATCCATCCCGTAGGTTACGGACATTATAATGGCTCCAGGCGTCCTTCGGGAGTTAGGTGATACATAAGAAGCCAGTTTGGGCGAAGAGGGTAGGAAATGACTTACAACTCCACCTCCTGGATGAAACGCTCAGGTGCCTCCAACAAACGTGACAAGAGGCGGTGTGCATATTTGTACTGATGGCTGTCGAAGTTTCCGATCAGTCTTTCGTTCAAGACCTCGTAGCAAAGTCGGCGGTGAGTCCTCCATCTGGTACCGTAGGACATCATCGCAAACGACCACTCCGTTGCCCCGGTCCTGTCAATAAATATTAGCGGTCAGGCAAGTAATTTTGTGATATCTCAGTCTCACAATTTAATCATGGTAGATTGGGGCTGCAGCAGTTTGGTGTTAAGAGCGGAGGGTGGAAATAAATGTATCACTGACTCTGTCTGCATATATGACCGACCGTTTCTCAACCAGATCCGTGATCGCCTCGTTGCTGCTCAGGACGATCATGTCCTTGCCTAAACGTCGCAAGTATAAGACATCTGTGCCTTTCAAGAGACAGCCTCAGAATCGTTGCGAAACAGAACAACTTCGGAGCGTACCTTGACGATTGGCCAATGACATAAGACTTTCCCAGATGGGGACACTCGCTGGGAGATCTAGCACATTCCCCAAAATCGGATAGCCCTTTGGGCCTGGCGGGTACGGCAAAGTGGATTTCCTCCACTTCCCGACGAGAACGAGGATAAAAACACAAACCAACAGCAGGTGGAACACAGAGACGTCGAACATAGGAACGGTGAGGGAGCGCGGAGGCACCGTGCGGGGTCCCATACTACGGTCCTGGTCTTTAAGGAGCGTTACCAGTGTAGCGAAAGACAGCGTCATTGTGGGGCGGCGACCTAGGACCAGGCTGGAAAGCTGTGGGAGGGCCTAGATCCAGAATCCGAATGAATCGCAAAAAACCGCCAGATTCATTCGGATTCTTGATCTGGGCCCTCCCACAATTTTCCGAGGTCTTGTCCTACTCCACCGGAGCTCGGCCGGACTTAACAGACGACCCGTTCCCCTGTATTGACCCCACCGACAGTGACCATGGGGTTGTGCACTCCACTGCTGTTCTTCTGATGTGTAAATAGGAACAACGAGCTTTGTTCACGAGTTCCCCTTTGCCGCCATTTCGCTCGGGTTGATATACGGGGGCATTTACCAATGTTGGGCGCGATTTATAATCCCTTCCTGGATTACCCCTACACGGGAGCCGAAGGACATGGATCGTATCTCTCCAAGAATAAAAGACCTCCTCAGGAGCTTCTGTCGTGTGCCCTTACCCACCCTTTTCCCTTTCACAGGCTTTTATCGCTGTGGAGTGAGGTTTAGACAAGTCGCTGACCGCCGCTGGATCAAAAGCCCGGTCCTTCTTGCGTCTGGCAGGAGACCATAACCATGCGAGCCCAGTCGAGGGCGGCAGGACGTCTCACTCGCTGAGATCGATAGGTAACGCTACATTGATCTTCTCGATGGTCGCTCAAGGAGGAATGGGCGTGTGCTGGTATGTTGTTGTGTTCCAGTCGCCTTACCAAGGGCTGTTCTATATAGGGAAATAGGTTGTCGGTGCGTCATTTGAGTTCTGGTGACCTGCGCATTGACTATGGCAAACGGTGGATTCTGGGAAATTGGGTGTTTGTGTCCGTCAACCAACCGAAATCGTTCACCTTTTTCTGACGAGTCACGCAGACGGCAATCGTGATTGGACAGAAGGCATGGTGCTATATCACAGGTGGCCGTGATAGTCCGCGCGATGGGAATGCAACACCTGGGGTACTGTTTGGAAGAAAGCAACGTTCACTGCGGTATCTGGTCTGAAGGCTGACCGAGAATGGGACTGATGCCAGGAGGAGCGTCACTGAGGAGTTCTGCGACACCGCCGTTGATACTGCGGTCACCTAGACGAGCGGAGGAACCTTGGAGGGTATTTATTGATGATACTGAGAGAGATCGGGAACCGACCCTGCCGATACAATCACTTTGCCACCCTGCGAGTCGTCTCACATCAGATCCTCGGATCAACCCTCCCCACCACCTTCACTTTTTGTTCCCTCCTCCCAACCCGTCGCCACCCTCACACCCACTCAGCGGCTTGTTCTGTCATAGGCCGCCTTCACCAGCTTTATGGCATCATCAGATCGAGGCTTGATCGTACATTTGAAAGGTTTAGGATGCCTGACGTAAAGTTACGCAATGGTCAACGTTCCCACCATGCGAATCCATGTCTCTACGAAAACATACCGAATGATACCGCTGTCGAATTGAACTTCGGGCACTTGAGGACTCCCCTCCTCGTCCAATGCAGACTCAACGTCGAACACAGAGAGCACGCAAGCGACGACAAGGTACACCGTCCGAATGGCGAGGTGCTTGCCAGGACAGATCCTGGGGATTCACGAACAACTTTATTCACGATCGAGGGAGGGGTGAACGGCATCTCTTACCTCCGTCCAGTACCAAAGACCCTATCTTCGGGATTGAACACCAGTGGGTTGATTTTCCCATCCTTGAGGAACCTGTCCGGGTTGAAGGCTTCCGGGTCGGGGTAGATGCTTGGATCACGACAAATCGCCCAGACATTCTGAATCACGGTGGCTCCTGCGGGGATGAAGTATCCTCGGTAGACGTCGTCCTGCGTGGCTCTGTTTGGGAGAGCGACAGGGAGAGGTGGGTTCCATCGGAGGAGTTCCTTCACCAAAGCGTCGGTGTAAGGCAAGTTTTCTCTATCCGAGAAATCCGGGAGGTGTCCTTTGCCAACAACGCGATCCAATTCCTCCTGTGCTTTTCTCATCACTTTGGGGTTGAGAACCATTGCTAAGAAGAATGTTTCCAAGACTGAACTTATCTAAGCGAATGTCAGCGAAGTAACGAGAGGTTCGGTCGTTATCCCGGCATACCGTCCCAGCCGCAGCTGTAGTCAAAGATGAGAAACACGTGTATGGGCTCGAGGACTTGAAACAGACTCACCGCCAAGCATGACACCCGAGACATCTCGTATGACCTCTTCGTCAAAAGCCGTTTGTTCGTGATCCTCCAAACGGGACAAACAATCGGACGTTATGGAATGGGAAAACCCCCCGCCGGACTAGTGGTTTTCCTTGGGTCAAAAAACACAATCTGATCTCGAGCTACTTTGTGGGATCACCTTCAAGGCGTTCTTGGCATATTCGAAAGGGCTGTCGATAGATATTTTGAACTTGGCGCGTACTTCTCTGGCAAGGGTTTTGAACCCCGTCCCAGGGAACCAGTCTGGGATGTGCCGCACTATCAAAGGCTTGTTAGGTGCTTGTAGGCGACCGCTCAGGTGCATAGACGCGCACGCATGGGAACGATGTCGACGAGGAATTTTCCAGGCACGAGCACAGTCGCTGCTGCACGTGCCGCCTCAGCGCTCACATTCAAAAATGGGTCGTCGACCGACTTGACGTCGATCCCGTAGGTGATGGATAACACAATGGCCCCGGGCGTGCTTCAGGAGTTAGGTGATGCATAAGAAGCCGGTTGGGCAAGGAGGGTGGAACACGACTTACAACTCCAATTCTTGCATGAAATGCTTAGGTTCCTCCAACAAACGTGACAAGAAACGATGCACATATTTGTATTGATGGTCGTCGAAGCTTTCGGTCAGCCTCACGTTCAAGACCTCGTGGCAAAGTCGGCGGCGAATCCTCCATCGGGCACCATATGACATCATCGCAAACGCCCAATCCGCTGTCCCGGTCCTGTCAATAAAGATTGGTGGTCAGGAAAGAAACTTCCTGGAATGGCGCCCCAGTCTCACAACTGCATCATAGTCGTCTGGGGCTGCGATTCGGTGTCAGGAGCGAAAGGTGAAGATAATTCTATCACTCACTCTATCTGAGTATATGCTTGACCGTTTCTCAACCAGATCCGTGATCGCCTCGTTGCTGCTCAGGACGACCATGTCCTCACCCAAAAGTCGTAAGTATAGGACATCCGTGCCTGTCAGAGGACGGCCTCAGAATCGCCGTGAACAGAACGGCTTGAGAGCGTACCGTGACGATTGGACAAGGACGTGATGTTTTCCCAGATAGGGACGCTCATTGGGAGATCCAGTATATTCCCCAAAATCGGATAGCCCTTGG
>Ga0307517_10010646_pt1 | contig 12843 bp, 12 predicted proteins | sample 23_EM_MG_FD_194515 | JGI IMG/M metagenome (GOLD analysis project Ga0307517, IMG submission 194515) | Populus trichocarpa ectomycorrhiza microbial communities from riparian zone in the Pacific Northwest, United States - 23_EM | ecosystem: Host-associated > Plants > Roots > Unclassified | place...
CCGAGCGGGTCATGATGGCGGTCGATATCATTGCGCCCGGCTGGGTGCCGCTGCTCGACTTCGACATCACTGCCAACATGTTCGCCTATCTCGGCGCGTTCGATCGCCTGCTCGCTTATGACTTCGACCAGTTCGTCGCCGGGCACACCGCCGAGATCGGCAGCCGCGCGGATGTCGAGCTCACCAAGCGATACGCGTTCGACGTCTACGAGACGGTCAGGCGCCTCCACGCCCAGACCAACGTTGCGGCGATGCTCGCGGATGCGAGAGACAATGAGCAGGCGGGCATCAAGCACCTGATCGAAGACGTGACCGCTCGCGCGGTCGCCGAAATCCGCACCCGATGGCTCGACGGCCCGATGAAAGGGGTGGACCTGTGGAGCGAGAGCCATTGCCGCGCAATGCTGCTCTATGTCCGCTGGAGCGACTGACGTCGTGCCGCCCTCCCGTCCCGGCAGAGGCGCCCGGCGTTATCGTTCGATTTAATCGAACCTAAAGATCGATTTTAATCGGCTTTTTGGAGTGCGCAGAAGGCCGCATCTAGCGGCGCACCAGTTCAACCGACGCAACAACCACAGGAGGTCCACATGGCCAAGGTACTCGTTCTCTATTATTCGTCTTACGGTCACATCGAAACGATGGCGAAGGCTATTGCCGAGGGCGCTCGCTCGGCCGGCGCCACCGTCGACGTCAAGCGCGTCCCGGAGACGGTTCCCGAGGATATCGCGCGCGGGGCCTATTTCAAACTCGATCAGGAAGCGCCGGTGGCGCAAATCGCCGATCTCGAACATTATGACGCGATCATCGTCGGCACCGGCACCCGGTTCGGTCGCCTGTCGAGCCAGATGGCGGCGTTCCTCGACCAGGCCGGTGGGCTCTGGGCGCGCGGCGCGTTGAACGGCAAGGTCGGCGCGGCCTTTACCTCGTCGGCGACGCAGCATGGCGGCAACGAGACCACCCTGTTCTCGATCATCACCAATCTGCTCCACTTCGGCATGACCATCGTCGGCCTTCCCTACAGCCATGCCGGCCAGATGACGCTCGAGGCGATCGTCGGCGGCGCGCCTTACGGATCGACCACGATCGCCGGCGGCGACGGTTCGCGCCAGCCTTCGGATATCGAGCTCGAAGGCGCTCGCCACCAGGGCCAGTTGGTCGCGGAGACGGCGACGAAACTGTTCGGCTGAACAATCGAGGGGTCGCGGCCGGCCGGATCGGATCAGGGCGGCCGCTCCTCAAATCCCGGAGAAAGACGATGTCGGGTGAGTTCGAGGGCAAAGTGGCTCTCGTCACGGGAGCAGGGTCCGGAATCGGCCGCGAGGCCGCCCGCTTGCTCGCGGTGCGCGGTGCGCACGTATTCGGTGGCGACGTCAGCGAGCAGGGTCTCGAGGAGACCCGATGGCTCGTGGCCGAGGCCGGCGGCAGCATCGACGTCGCGCCGCTCGACGTCTCCAACGAAGTGGCGGTCACCGCCTTCGTGGCGCGCATCGCCCGTCAGGCGGGCCGGCTCGACGTCGCGCTCAATAATGCCGGCATCACTGGCGGTACGCACCGTATCGAGGATTATCCGGTCGCCGATTTCGACCGCGTCATTGCGATCAACCTGCGCAGCATTTTCCTCGGGCTCAAGCACGAGATTCCGCTAATGCTGCGCTCGGGTGGCGGCACGATCGTCAACACCGCGTCGGTCGCGGCACTGACCGGGCCCGGCGGGATGAGCGCCTACGCCGCGTCCAAGCACGGCGTGCACGGCCTCACCCGCGTCGCGGCGATGGAGAATTCGGCGCGCGGCATCCGCGTCAACACGCTGGCGCCTGGATGGACCGAGACCCCGATGGTGGTTGCGAACAGCGCCCAGAATCCGGCCTTCGCCGAAGGCAGGAAATTCATACCCGCCAAGCGCGGCGGGGACCCGCGCGAAGTCGCCGAAGCGGCCGTGTGGCTCGCTTCCCAGGCGTCGAGCTACGTCTTCGGCCAGATGCTGGTCGTCGACGGCGGCATGACGATCGGCGGCTTCGAACTCTGATCGACCCTCATTTCCCAACACAAGGAGACCAAAGATGACCAACGACATCAGCGAAGCCGCCAAGGCCGTCGTCCGCCGCAACACCGAAGAGGTCCAGGGCAAAGGCAATTTTGCGCTTTTCGAAGAACTCTTCGCCGACGACTTCCTCGACCATACGCCGCAGCCGGGCGGCACGCCCGACAAAGCCGGCGCCCGCGCACTCTATCACCGGTTGCGCGAGGCGTTTCCGGACTTCCATGCCGACATCAAGTGGCAGGCGACCGACGGCAATCTCGTCACCACCTACAAGATCTATCACGGGACGCACCAGGGCGAGTTCCTTGGCGTGCCCCCGACTGGCCGCAACATCCACTTCGAGACGGTCGATGCGATGCGCGTCGTCGACGGCAAGATCACCGAGCATTGGGGTGTCGCCAATCTCTATTCGCTGATGGAGCAGCTCGGTGCGACGCAGCGAGTCTGAAGCCAACCGCGCCCGCGCCGGGAAGGATCGTCGCACGGTCCTCCTGGCACTCCCGTTTGCCGCCCTCGCGCTCGGCATGCCGGCAGCGGCGGCACCGCCAGCGGACGTCGACCCCCGGCAGCGTGTGCGCCTCTGGTACGAGGCGTTCGCGACCAAGCGACCAGCGCTGCTCGACAACCTCCTCGCACCCGGCTGGGTCGACATTCCCTCGCCACCGGGCGAGCGGGCCGGTCCGGACGCAGCGAAAAAGACCCTGGCGCTGCTGACCACGGCCTTTCCGGATTTCGATATCCGGATCGAGGACATCATCGCCGACGGCGACAAGGTCGTGGTGCGGTCGCGGATCACCGGCACGCAGAAACTCGCCTTTGCCGGCATCCCGGCGCGCGGCGGCCGCCTCGATATCCAGGCGGTCGACATCCACGAGTTCAAGGACGGGCGCGTCGTCAGGACCTGGCACACCGAGGACTGGATGACGGGGCTGCGCCAGCTCGGCGCGGGGCCGCGCTGACCGGTTTCACCAGCATAAACTATTGGAGCATATCATGAGCAAGGTCGTCAGATTTCACCAAGCCGGACCGCCGTCGGTCCTCGTCCTCGAAGACGAGGACGTCGGCCTTCCCGGCAACGGGCAGGTCCGCCTCCGGCAGGATGCCATCGGCGTCAATTTCGTCGATACTGCGTTTCGCGACGGCAGCTTCCGCACCGCGCTTCCCGCGGTCGGCGGTGTGCAATCGTCCGGGATCGTCGATGCGATCGGCCCGGGCGTGACCGGCTTCGCGGTCGGTGACCGCGTCGCCTATTTCTTTGCGCCTGGCGCCTATGCCGAGATCCGCAATGTCGATGCCGACGTGCTCGTCCACCTACCCGACGCCATCTCGAACGACATCGCCGCCGCAGTCCTGACCAAGGGTCTGACCGCCTGGATGGCGGTGCGCAAGCTCTACCCGGTCAAGGCCGGCGAGATGGTACTCGTCCAAGGCGCGACCGGTGGCGTCGGCAATCTCGTCGCCCGCTGGGCGCATCTGCTTGGCGCGACCGTGATCGGCACCGGCTCGGCGGCGAAGCTGGTCGATCTCGACGCCGCGCAGATCCGCGCGATCGCCAGCGACGATCCCGATCTCGCAGACAAGGTCCGCGCGATCGCTCCGGACGGCGTCGATGTCGTGTTCGAGTTCGTCGGGCGCGCCACTTTCGCGGCTTCGGCGGTCGCCGTGCGCGACGGCGGCGCGATCGTGACGATCGGTGCTGCCTCTGGCGCGCCGGCAATCGACAAGGAAGCGCTTGCCGCGCGCGGGGTGACCGTTTCGGGCGGCAGCACCGCGCAGATGATTTCCGGGAACCTTCTCCAGATCGCCAGCGCCGAATTGTTCGAGCATGTCGCGGCCGGCAATCTGGGGTCGTTCCCGATCAAGGCCTACCCGCTCGGCGAAGCGGCCCGGGCGCATGGCGACATCGCGTCGCGTGATCGGGGCGGCTACCAGATCCTGACCACCGGTCGCTGACCCCGAGCCGCGACGAAGCCGCCGAAAGGAACCGAGATGCGGACCCTGGAACTTGTCGATGCGGAACAACGTCCGATGGTCGTCGGCGCGACGGGGTTCGCTCTCGGCGACGCCGGCCTGTCGGCGGCGCGCGCGGCTGCCGTCGCGCTGTTCCAGCCGCTGGGATCGCCCGATGCCGCGCCGGCCGTTGTTCAGGTGCCGCGACGGCCCGGCGATCCGGCGGTCGAGCTTCGTATCCATGGCGGCCGCCAGGCCGGCCCGCATCCGGCGATCTTCCTGATCCATGGCGGCGGGTTCGTCATGGGAAGCGCCGCGATGCGCGATGGTCTCGACCACGCGCTCGCCGAGGCAAGCGGCGCCGTGGTGGTCGCGGTCAATTACCGCCTCGCGCCCGAAACGCCGTTTCCAGGCCCGATCGAGGATTGCTATGCCGGCCTGCGCTGGCTGTTCGACCACGCCACGGCGATCGGCGTCGACCCCGCGCGCATCATTGTCTTCGGCGAAAGCGGCGGCGGAGGACTCGCTGCGGCGCTGGCGCTGCTCATCCGGGATCGCGGCGAAATGACACCCGTCGGCCAGATGTTGATCTATCCAATGCTCGACCATCGAACGGGAAGCGCGGCGGAAGCGCGTCCGAACCCGACCACCGGCGAGTTCGCCTGGACTCGCCGGGACAACCAGTTCGGCTGGAACGCGATGCGCGGCGGGCAATCGCTCGACGGCGATATGCTCGGCTATTTCTCGCCGGCCATGGCCCAACGTCTCGACGGCCTGCCTCCGGCGTTCATTGCGGTCGGCGCGCTCGACCTCTTCCTCGACGAGGATATCGACTATGCACACCGGCTGTCGCACGCCGGCGTGCCGGTCGAACTGCATGTCTATCCCGGCGCGATCCACGGGTTCGACCTGTTCGACACCACGCGTCTCGCGCGCGGGTTCAAGGCCGATCAGCTTGCCGCCCTTGCGCGCTGGTTCGCGCCGGCGAACTGATCAGCGCCGGCGCGCTGCTCGCTACTGCGTCCGGTCGCTCGCCCCCGGCGCGTAGCTCTCCTGCGCTTTCTTGTACCGATAGGCGAGTTGTGGCCGCGTCATGCCGAGCGCCCGCGCCGCGGCGCTGAGATTGCCCTCCGCGCGCTCCACCGCGCGAAGGATGATGTCGTTCTCGAACGCATCGAGCTCGAATCCGGTATCGAGGAGATGATCGAGCGTGGCCGCGCCCTGCGCCGCCGCTGCGTCGCTGGTGCCGCCCGGCACCAGCATGCCGGCCCTCGATACACCGAAGAAGCGCGGACTCGTCTCGTCGAGCGAATGGCCGAGATGCGCGACGTCGAGCGGCGCGTCGGGCGCGGCGAGGATCACCGCCCGCTCGATCATGCTTTCGAGTTCGGCGACATTGCCGGGAAAATCATGCGTCAGGAGGTAGCCGACCGCGGACTGAGACACGCCGCTGACCTTCTTGCAATGCCGCGCGGCGAAGACGGTCACGAAATGTTTGATCAGGAGCGGGATGTCCGCGCGGCGCTCCCGCAGCGGTGCGATCCGGATCGGGAAGGCGGTGAGCTTGTAATAGAGATCCTCGCGGAAGCCGCCGGCTGCGACGGCGTCGTGCAGCCGATCGTTCGCCGAAGCGATCAGTCGGACCTTGACCGGGCGCGGCTGGCTGCCGCCGACACGCTCGACCTCGCCGGTCTGCAGAAACCGGAGCAGCTTGGCTTGTGCCCCCAGATCGAGACAATGGATATCCTCGAGAAAGAGCGTGCCGCCATTCGCTCGCTCGATCCTTCCCTGCCGCGACGCGACCGCGCTGCCACCGGGTGCGCCCTTCTCGATCCCGAAGAGTTCGACATCGAGCGCCGCGCCGGCGACCGACGAACAATTGAAGGTCGCGATCGGCTGCCGGGCACGGGCGCTGAGCCGGTGAAGCGCGCGTGCGCAGCTCTTCCTGCCGACCCCGATCTCACCGACGATCAAGACCGGCGCGTCGGTCGGCGCTACCTTGCCGACCAGTTGCATCGTCGACACGAATGCCGGCGACGCGCCGACCATCCGGTCGCGTCGCCACAGCTCGTCTTCGGCCTCGGGGCCGGCGCCGTACCAATCGCCCGAAGCGAGATCGTCGAGGTCGGCAAGGTCAAAGCCGAGATGCAAGTCGTCCCGGACATCCTCTTCCCACAATTCGGCGGGTTTACCGACGATGCGGCAATGACTCGCCCCCGCCCCCCTGCACTCGACCTCGCGGTAGAGAATCGGGCGCCCCATGAATCCGCTTGTATAGGCGGACGCGTAGCCAATCGCTGCCCAGCAGACGGGTTCGTGGCTCAGGCCGTAATTGGCGAGGTGCGCTTCGACTTCGACCGAGTTGCGCCAGATCCATTCGCCGGCGTGGAAGCTCGTGTCGGGGTCGAACTCATGCCCGATCGGATCCACCGACACGATGCCTTCGATCGCATGAAGCCGGGGACCGGCCATGAAGGTGGTCAGAATATCCTCACCGGGCTTGGCCCGGCGCGCGAGCGCCGCATCGACGGCACCTCCGACATGCCCCATCCTCGTGAAGATGCCCCGCGCCGCTTCCAGGCCGAGCGTATCGATCAGCTCCTTGCGCAATGCTGCGAGTGCCGCCTGATGGAGTAGGACCATCCGTTCACCCTCGAGCCAGATGCATCCGTCCTCTGGATTGAAGCGCAAGCGCGCGGACAATGCCCCGATGTCTACGCCCAGCTCCGATCCGTCGCTCATCCTGCCCCTCCGGCGTGGTCACCGGTTCGGCACCCCGGCGCTTCTCGAAATGCATCGTCCGCAACGGATCGAGTCATTGCTTCGCACTGCTGCGACTCGGTATGCCGGCGACGCGTGAGCATTTGATCAAGTCGTTCGGCGGCAATGTATTCAAATGCTTACTTCGGCCACCATTATCAGGCTCCGCTCGCCTAGCCAAGGGGCACATGATTTCCATAAATCATTATAATTACGTAATTATATTCCCGTTTGCAAAATAACCCATTTTGGCTTGGTTACGCTGGCGGCATCGCTGCATGGTCCTTTTCCGACGAGGGAGAGAGCAGCAATGAGAACAGACCCCCAAGGTTGTCCACCGGCCGAGTATCTGCCGTTTCGGACGGCAGGTTCCACGATCCGCCCCCAGGCGGGGCGCCCGACAGCCGTATCGGGGAGCGCAGCTGATGTTTGACGGCAGACTCCTCGCGGGCGTGGGCGTGTTCGCTGCGGTCGTCGAAGCCGGCAGCTTCGTCAGGACCTCGGAGGTCGTCGGCCTGACGACCTCGGGAGTCAGTCGGGCGATTTCCCGGCTCGAGGAGCGACTGGGTGCCCGACTCTTCCATCGCGGGCGCAAGGGCATTTCGGTGACCGAGGACGGCCGCCGCTTCTACGAGCAGACGATGCCGCTCCTGGTCCGTCTCGCCGATTCCGCGGACCAGATCCGCGCGTGCGGCTCGGGCGTGGCCGGTACCCTGCGCCTGCGCGCCGATTCGGCGTCGAGCCAGTATCTGGTCATTCCCGTCCTTCGCGAATTCGCCGATGCCCATCCGACAATCAACGTGCAACTCGACGAACGCGATGGCGCAGCGGAGACCGGGGGTAGACCGTTCGATGCCGCCATTCACTTTGGCGGTCCGGCGCTGCCGGGGATGACGTCCGTCCCGCTGCTCGACAGCGAGATCGTGCTTTGTGCGACGCGTGCCCATCTCGACTGTTCCGGCACGCCGCGGGACCCTGCGGACATTAGGACGCAGGACCATCTTTGCCTCGTCCTGCTCGATGACGACGAGCCGTCGTCGGATGGCTGGGAACTGCATCGGGAAGGGCGTTCGGTTCGCGCCAGCTCGGACCGTCGCCTGGCGTTCAACACGCCGACGAGCCTCGTGTCGGCGATCCGCAGCGGCACCGGCATCGGCGCGGCACCGCTGTTCATGGTGCAGGACGATCTGCGCTCCGGCAAACTGGTGCGCGTGCTCGCCGACTGGGAGCTGGGCACGGCCCAGATGCATCTTCATCTCCCGGGCAAGGCGGCGCTGACGCCTCGCGCGAAGGCATTTGCGGATTTCCTTCTTCAGCGTGGAGTATCCGGAACGAGGGCGCCCGAATCTGCTGTCCGGGCGAAAGATGAGTTCGATCTGGCGACGGCGGCATGACCACCAAATGGCAATCATCGGTTGAGCGCCAGTCATTGGTCCAATGATCAATCAGCGTTCGCCGATTGGATACGAAGCCCGCTATCTCGATAGCGAATGGACCGAAACCGGTCGCGACGGCTCCTCCGATCGAGGTCACCGGACGTTGCCCACCGGTACTTCCGGTCGCAATCGGCCGGAACGTGGAGGCCGCGGTGGAGCTGCGCGAATACGCCACCTTCGATGCGACGGCCCTTAAGGATCTCGTCGCCTCGAGGCAGATCAGTCGCGAAGAGTTGGTAGCGGTCGCGTTGAAGGCGATCGCGTCGGCCGACCCACGTCTTGGGGCGGTAATCGAAACCTGGCCCGGCGCCGCGCCCGACGCGGCGCCCGAATCGGTTTTCGGCAGTATCCCCTGCCTTGTGAGCGACGAGGGTATCGCCATCGCTGGCCGATGCCGAGAATCCGGCAGCCGCCTGGCCGCCGGTCACGTGTCGGCTGAGGATTGCTCGTTGTCGGAGCAGTGGCGCGACGCGGGGTTGATCGCGATCGGCCGCACCCGCACTGCCGAGTTCGGCTTGAACTTCACCACCGAACCGGTCGCCGAGGGACCTTGCCGCAATCCCTGGCATCTGAACAAAAGCGCGGGAGGCCCTCCCGGCGGTGCCGCTGTGGCCGTTGCCGCCGGTCTCATTCCGGTCGCACATGCCATGGACGAGGCCGGCGGGCTCAGGGTGGCCGCGGCGTGCACCGGCGTGTTCGGGCTGACGCCGTCGCCCGATCGTATCGCCGACATACAGCCGCGCGATGGAATGGGACTCGGGATAGGCGTTCCGTTCGCGTTGACGCGATCGGTGCGCGACAGCGCCGCGTTGCTCGATCTGCTGACGACCGGCGGTTCCTCCCATGTCGCGGACCTTCTCTGCGATCCGCCGCCGTTGCGGATCGCGGTAGCGACCACCCCCCTCAATCGGGCCCTCCCGACCGCTCCCATCGCCGCTGCAACGCTCGCGGTTGCCTCGCTATGCGATGATCTGGGCCACCATGTCGCCGAATTGGATCTGGAGTGCGGCGCCAGTTGGGAAGAAGTGAGCGACAGCATTGCGCAGCTGTGGAGCGTTCGGATCGCCCGGCGGATCGGCAAGGTCGCACGTGCAACGGGACGGACGGCGGACGCCACGACGCTCGAGCCCGCAACCCTAGCCGTGTTCCGCCATGGCTGCGCGGTCTCTCGGGAGAGGCTGGCGGCAGCCCAAGCATCGCTCGACCGGATAGCGCGGACGCTGGCAACCACGCTGCGGAGCTTTGACCTGATCCTGACGCCCACGCTAACCGAGGCTCCCCCGCCGATTGGGACCTATCGCGAAGAGGAAAGCTGGCTGGACGGGCCAGCCTGGATCGACAGGATCCTGCGGCATGCAGCTTTCGCGATCCTGGCCAACCTTGCCGGGGTGCCGGCGGCGTCCGTGCCATTGTCCGCCGACCCGACGACGCGGATGCCGATCGGGGCGCAGTTTCTCGCAAGCGTCGGGCGCGAGGACCTGCTGCTACGGCTCGCCGCGCAGCTCGAACGGGCAGCGCCTTGGCGCGCCAGGCGTCCCCCGATCCATGTCCGCTAGAGATGCTCCGCTGACGATGCGACTGCGTCAATACCAGGATGATCTTTCGGCGCTCGTTCTCGACTGCGAAGCCTTGTAGAGAAATCGCAGTCGGGAGAAACGCTGATGCGACCTCAGCGCCCGGCAATCGCGCCACAGCCCCCGCCCCCGGCGCGGCCCCGCTTCGCCGGGAGAGTCACCCTCTCCCGGCGAAGCTTCGTTCGAGTCAAACGCCAGGAACGGGCAAGGTGGGTATCCCCGCTGATCGAGATCGCTGACTCCGGTTCCAACACCGTGGTACAGGGCCGCCGATGACCGATGGTGCGGATCAGCAGGAACGCCGTACGGAGCGCGACCGCTCCTATCATCACGGCAACCTCGTCGCGGCGCTGATCGACGCGACGATCGAGATAGTGCGGGAAAAGGGCATCGAGCAAGTGTCCGTGCGCGAAGCAGCACGGCGCGCCGGCGTATCGCCCGGCGCGCCCTTTCGTCATTTCGAAAACAAGGCCGCACTGATGCTCGCAATCGCCGAGCAGGCAGTGTCGCTTCTCGACGCGGCGTTTGACGAGACCCTGGCCGCGACGGAGAATCTCTCCGCCATCGATCGGATCGAAACGCGGGGCCATGCCTATCTCGAATGGGCATATCGCTACCCGATCCACCTTCAGATTCTGTGGACGCCATTCGTCGTCGACGCCTCGGGTTCACAATTTATCGCCGATCGCAGCGTCAAGATGATCGAGCGTGGGGAAGCTCTGTTCGCGCAGGCGCAGCGGGACGGCGACATCGCTCAAAATCTCGACATCGAGCTCGTCGCCTTCGCGTCACGGACGCAGCTTTACGGTCTGGCGCGCATGCTCACCGACGGAGATTTCTACAGGGCGGAGTTGAAGGCCGATCCGCTGGGCGCGATGAAACGGGCCTATTCGCTCCATGTAGGACAACTGCGCGCCGGCGCTTGATGCGCCGCGTGAGCCGTAGTGCACCATTCAGCGCCTCGCCGCACCCTGTGAATTGCCCATGCGCGCGATCATTCTCGCCGGCATGCGATTACAGCGCGAACAATCTCTCGAGACGCCGTTGGCCGACGCTTCCGACCGGCAGCCGTCGACGAGCAGCCGCGCCGAATCCTTTTTGCGGATCGGCGCGGTCCTCGCCCGGACCGGGCTTAGCAAGACGACGCTCTATCGCCTGATCCGCGCGGGGCGTTTTCCCCGCCAGGAGCCGCTCAGTGACCGCTGCAAGGGTTGGCGGGAGTCGGGCGTGGATCGCTGGCTGTCGAACCCTGCCGCCTATCGGGACTGATCGGGCGGCCGGGTCGCGACGGCTGCGCCGGCATGCCGGAGGCCTAGAACGATCCGGCAGCTCGTTCTTGCGTGTCGAGCCAGTCCGCCCACCACTGCAGCATGCGCCGACGCGGCCCGATCCACTCGGCGGCGTTATAGGCGCCTCGCACGTCATTCTCTTCGACATGTGCCAACTGCCGCTCGATCCAATCGGAGTCCCACCGCCTCACAGGATCCTCGCCGTCAAATCGCGTCGCTTCGTTAAGCACGGTCGAGGCGAGCCCGCGAAAACCGTGGACGGTCGCCTTGCCGCGGTAGCCCATCCGATACATGCAATCGAGCATCCGGTTCTCGGAGATGACACCCTTCTTGGTGCCGGGAACGGGGAAGAGATATTTGCTGCCGCCGCTCAGCTCGAAAATGCGCGGCAGGAGCGCTACGGCCTGCCGGGACAGCGGCACGATGTGCTCGTTCTTCATCTTCATTCGCTCGGGCGGAATTCGCCACTGCGGCGCGACGCCCTTCAGCCCTTCGAGTTCGTCTTTGAGGCCGAAACGGGTCTCCTGCGTCCGGACGATCGTCAACAAGGTCCAGCGCAGCGCAAGATGGGTCAGTTCGTGACCTTCGTCCTCGCCCAGACGTCGGAAGAAGTCGGGCATTTCGGAGGCCTTGACCCGCGGTCGATGGACCACCGGTTTGGGCTTGGGCTGGGCCGCGGCGAGTCCGGCGGTCGGATCGCTCGACGCCTTCCCCTCCGCGATAGCGAAGGAGAACACATTGGAGCAATGCGCCCTGATGCGGTGCGCGAACTCGACGGCACCGCGATTCTCGACCGCCTTCAGCATCGCGCGCACGGTTGGTCCGTCCAGCTTGTTAATCTGATAGTGCCCGATCGCCGGGAAGACGTCGGCCTCGAACCGCCCAATGACCAAAGCGGCGTACCGATCGGACCATTGCGGTCGGATGCCCGCCAACCAGTCCCGGGCCACCTTCTCGAACGTGAATTCCTTCGCGGCTTTTGCGGACCGCTTCTTCGCCTTCAGCACCTCGCCGGGATCGAGGCCTTTGGCGAGCAATTGCTTGACGTCGGCGCGCCACGCCCTGGCATCGGCGAGTCCGGTCGCCGGATAAATGCCGCCCGAAAGCAGCTTTTGCTTCTCGTCAAATCGATAGGCGATGCGCCAGAGTTTTGCGCCGCTTGCCTTGACGAGGAGATGCAGTCCGCCACCGTCGGATTTTTTGTAATTTTTTTCCTTCGGTTTCAGTGCTTTAATGGAAATATCGGACAACATTGTTGGTATCCTGAGCCGACTGAGGCGCGATACCAACAAAAATACCAGCAAATTTACGGGATGCAAAGGCACGCGCCGGCACATCACGAAACCGGCGAAAACCAACAAGTTCATGATAAAAAAAGGAATTATATCCTTCTTGGCACTTCCCGGCACCCCCTGAAACAGGGAGACTGGCTGGGGCGGCAGGATTCGAACCTGCGAATGGCGGCACCAAAAGCCGCTGCCTTACCACTTGGCGACGCCCCAACATTCCCGGCCAACATGTTCCGGCGGGAGCGCGCGCTTATAACGGCGCGCGCGCGCCTGCAAACCCTGAATCCGGTTAGACGATCCGTTCGAGCCACTCATGCGGATCGGGCGCCGCGCCGGTCTGGATCGCGACCAGGGATTCGCGCAGCGACATGGTCAATTGACCCGGTCCGCCCGAGCCGATCGTGAAATCGCCCGAGGTCGCCTTGACCTGGCCGATCGGCGTGACCACCGCCGCGGTGCCGCAAGCGAACGCCTCGATCAGCCGGCCGCTCGCGGCGTCGGCGC
>Ga0307517_10010647_pt1 | contig 12842 bp, 12 predicted proteins | sample 23_EM_MG_FD_194515 | JGI IMG/M metagenome (GOLD analysis project Ga0307517, IMG submission 194515) | Populus trichocarpa ectomycorrhiza microbial communities from riparian zone in the Pacific Northwest, United States - 23_EM | ecosystem: Host-associated > Plants > Roots > Unclassified | place...
CCGCCGCCCGGTCAGCCCGCGCAGCATCTCCAGCCCCGGCTCCAGCAACGACACATCGCCCCGGAACTTGTTCACGATGTACCCCGCCACCAGCGCCTGGTCCTGCGCGCTCAGCAACGCCGTCGTCCCGAAGAACGACGCGAACACCCCACCCCTGTCGATGTCCCCGACCACAACCACAGGCAGCCGCGCGGCACGCGCAAGCCCCATGTTGACGATGTCCCCCTGCCGGAGGTTGATCTCCGCCGGACTGCCCGCCCCCTCGCAGATCACCGCGTCGTACTGCCCCCGCAGTTCCTCCAGGCAGCCGACCACCGTCTCCAGCAACTGCGCCCGCCGCCCGTTGTGGTACCCACGGGCGCTCATCTCCCCGACCGGCTTCCCCAGCAGCACCACCTGGCTCGTGCGGTCCCCACCGGGCTTGAGCAGCACGGGATTCATCAGCGCCGTCGGCTCCACCCGCGCGGCCTGCGCCTGCATGGCCTGCGCACGCCCGATTTCGGCGCCCTCACGGGTCACGTACGAATTCAGCGACATGTTCTGCGCCTTGAACGGCGCGACGGAGATGCCCTGACGCGTGAGCCAGCGGCAGATGCCGGCGGTGACCACGCTCTTGCCGGCATCGGAGGTGGTCCCGGCCACCAGCAGCGCGCCGTTCACTTCAGCCCGTCCGGCGTTTGAGGACACGCCCGAAGGGCGTTCGGGGTCCGGGGCGGAGCCCCGCCACGCGGCGCCAGCCGCAGATCAGGTGCAGAGGGAAGGGGCGGGGTGGGGGAGAAAACCGCCCACGCCAGCCGCCCACCCACCGCAGCCGCCAACGCGAGCGCGCTCACGCGCCGCGAAAGCTGCACCGCCCGCTCTATGTCACGCACCTCGACCGCCCGGTTCCCCCCACCCAGCACGGGCCGGTGCTCAACCCGCCCCCCATAAGCCAGCGTCCCCCCGAGCCGAACCCCCAGCGCCCCCGCGAACGACGACTCGACCGGCCCCGCGTTGGGGCTCGGGTGCTTCGCACCGTCCGTGCGCCACGCCCGCCACGCCCCCCGCCGGTCCGGCCCGGCGAGCACCGTCAGCGCGGCCGTCAGCCGGGCACCCGGCCACCCGGCGACGTCGTCCAGCCGGGCCGAGGCCCAGCCGAACCGCCGGAAGCGCGGCGACCGGTGCCCGACCATCGCGTCCAGCGTGTTGACGGCCCGGAAGCCGACCAGCCCCGGTACGCCTCCCAACGCGCCCCAGACCAGGGCGCCCACCACCGCGTCGGAGGTGTTCTCGGCCACCGACTCCACCACCGCCCGCGCGATCTCCCGCTCGTCCAGAGCCTTCGGGTCCCGCCCGCACAGATGCGGCAGCCGCTTCCGCGCCGCCGTCAGATCCCCGGCCTCCAGGGCCGCGCCGACCGTCCGGGCCTCGCGCCGCAGCGAAGTGCCGCCGAGCACCGCCCAGGTGGCGGCCGCGGTGAGCCCGGCGGACGCGGTGGGGGAGGAGCGTACGGCCCGTGCGCCGAGAGCGGCGGCGCCGACGGCAGCGCCCGCGCACAGCGCGGTGTAGAGCGCGCCCCGGCCCCGGTTGTTGCGCCACATCACGCGCTCCAGCGCGCCCGCGGCGCGTCCGAAGGCGGCGACGGGATGTCCGCGCCGGGGGTCGGCGAACGTGAGGTCGGCCAGCCAGCCAAGTGCCGCGCCACAGGCGAAGACACCGGCGCCGGCCGGCACTGTGCGATCCGCTGCCACGGGATCAGCCCGCCGTGGCGGGGTCGTGCGAACGGCGGCTGCCGCGCATGGCTGATGTCCTCACTCAGGGTCCGCGCCCTGGTTCGACTGTGACCGGTGGCGAGAGTCTCCTGGCTCCCGGATCGGCACACCTCCGGCCTTCCAGCCCGCGTACGGGCCGTGGCCGAGTGCGGAGGTGCACTCCCCGGTGACAGTGGCGGGACCGCGCCGGATTCACACCGGACTTCCTCTCCTGCCGCCGCTTGGCATCCGCAACTCCACCACGTGCGCCAATGCCCGTCAACTCACCCTTGACCTGCAATGGAAGATGTGTGAATCCACACACGAGTGCATAAAGCGAGCGGGGCACGGACCAGGTCCGTGCCCCGCTCGCGCAAGGTGCCGTGCTGCCGACCGGCGTCAGTTCACGATCAGGAAGATCCCGTACGCAACTGCCGCCGCGCACAGCGCGAAGGCGGCGTACGCGCCGGTGCGGGCCACCGTCGCGCCCTCCTTGGCGAGGCCGACGATGCCCAGGGAGAAGAGGCCGACGAGGCCGACGGTGACGGCGAGGCTGACTCCGAAGACGGAGCCGAGGGCTGCCCAGTCGATGCTCATGATGCTGCTGTCCTTAGAGGGTGGTGGGCTGGGCGGCGGGCGCGGCCGGTGCCACCGGGGCCGGGGCCGGGGCGGCGGCCGGGGCCGGGATGGTGGCGGTGAGCGGGCCGGCCGGCGGCGGGGTGACGGCGGCGATGGCGGTGGTGACGACGCCGGGCGCCTCTGCCTCTGCCTCCGCCTCCACCTCGTTGACGTTGGTGTGGTCGACCGGCTTGCGCCGCGCGGCGACCCAGATGGTCGCGCAGGCGGCGGCCGCCAGGGCCGCGACGACGCCGACACCCCAGTCGCCCTGGTCGGCCAGCAGCGCGGCGCCGGCGGCGACGAGGCCGGCGGCCGGCAGCGTCAGCGCCCAGGCGACGAGCATGCGGCCGGCGGTGCTCCAGCGGATGACGCCGCCCTTGCGGCCGAGACCGGCGCCCATGACGGAGCCGGAGACGACGTGCGTCGTGGAGAGCGAGAAGCCGAGGTGGGAGGAGGCCAGGATCACGGTCGCCGCGCCCGTCTGGGCGGCGAAGCCCTGCGGGGGCTGGATGTCGGTGATGCCCTTGCCCATGGTGCGGATGATCCGCCAGCCGCCGATGAAGGTGCCGAGCGCGATGGCGAGACCGGCCGAGACGATGACCCACAGCGGCGGGTCGGCGTCGGGGGCGATGACCTTGCCGGTGACGAGGGCGAGGGTGATCACACCCATGGTCTTCTGCGCGTCGTTCGTGCCGTGCGCCAGCGAGACCAGGCCGGCCGAGGCGATCTGGCCGGCGCGGTAGCCCTTGGCGGTGGCCTTGGGGTCGGCGTCGCGGCCGATCCGGTAGGTGAGGCGGGTCGCCAGCAGCGCGGCGATACCGGCCACGACCGGGGCGGCGATGGCCGGGATGAGGACCTTCTCGGCGACCGCGTCGCCGTTGACCCCGGACAGGCCGACGGAGGCGACGGTGGCGCCGATCAGACCACCCATCAGGGCATGCGAGGAACTGGACGGCAGACCGAGATACCAGGTCACCAGGTTCCACAGGATCGCGCCGACCAGACCGGCGAAGATCACTTCCGGCTGGACACCGGCGCTCTCGTCGATGATGCCCTTGGAGATGGTCAGGGCGACCTCGACGGAGATGAAGGCACCGACAAGATTGAGGCCGGCGGACATGGCCACCGCCGTCTTGGGCTTGAGCGCGCCAGTGGAGATGGTGGTTGCCATCGCATTGGCGGTGTCGTGGAAACCGTTCGTGAAGTCGAACACGAGAGCGGTAACGATCACGATTCCGATCAGGAGCGTGATGTGTTCCATTTACCCAGGCAATCGTTCGATCGGACAGTGGCGGTGGCGACCGTACGTAATCCGGGTGAACGGAAGGTTAACTAGGGGCGGCTGGGCGGTGGCAGGTCTCTGTGATGCCGCGCGCAGCCCCTGGAGCCTGTCCGGCGGAGGCCCTAATGCCGCCCCGAAACCCGGTCCGCGAGCTGCGCCACCCGGTCCGTCTCCGCGCTGCGTCCGGCCAGCTCACGGCGGTCCGCCCCGCGATACGCCGCGTACATCCCCTGCACCCCGAGCCAGCGCAGCGGCTCCGGCTCCCACTTGCGGACCCGGTGCCCCACCCACGGCAGCGCGGTCAGCGCCGTCCCGTGCGCCTGGCCCGAGTCCAGCTGTACGAGATCGCGCAGCGTGCGCGCGGCGAGGTTCGCCGTCGCCACCCCGCTGCCGACATAGCCGCCCGCCCAGCCGAGCCCGGTCGAGCGGTCCAGCTCCACGGTGGCGCACCAGTCGCGCGGCACACCCAGGACGCCCGACCACGCGTGGTCGATGGCGACCCCGGCCGTCGCCGGGAAGAAGCGGACCAGGATGTCGCGCAGCGCCTCGATTGTCGCGGGTTGTGTACGACCGTCGTTGTCCGTGCGCGAGCCGAAGCGGTACGGCACGCCCCGGCCGCCCAGCGCGATCCGGTCGTCGGCGGTGCGCTGCGCGTACATGTAGGCGTGCGCCATGTCGCCGAGGGCCTCGCGGCCCTCCCAGCCGATGGTCCGCCAGACGTGCTCGGGCAGCGGCTCGGTCGCGATCATCGAGGAGTTCATCGGCAGCCAGGTCCGCTTCTGGCCCTTGACGGAGGCGGTGAAGCCCTCCGTGCAGCGCAGCACGTACGGCGCGCGCACCGTTCCGTACGCCGTGATCGCGTGCTTCGGCTGGATCTCGGTCACCGGGGTCGACTCATGGATCACCACCCCCGCGGCCTCCACCACCCTGGCGAGCCCCTGCAGCAGCTTCACCGGATGGATGCGCGCCCCGTGCGGGGTCCAGGTGCCGCCCACCGTGCCCGCGATCCGGATCCGCTCGGCGGACTCGGCCGCGCCCAGCAGCAGCCGGTCCTTCTCGCCGAAGGCGACCTCGGCCTCGTGGAAGGCCTTCAGCCGGGCGAGCTGCGCGGGGGCGTACGCCACCTCCAGCACGCCGCCCTTGTGGACGTCCGCGTCGATGCCCTCCTCGGCGGCGACCCGAACCACCTCGTCCACGGTGTCGTTCATGGCCCGCTGCAGCGCCGCGGCCGCGTCATGGCCGTGCAGGCGCGCATAGCGGTCGCGGCCCGCGATGCCGTTGTAGAGCCAGCCGCCGTTGCGGCCGGAGGCGCCGTAGCCGCAGAACTTCTGCTCCAGGACGACGATGCGCAGGAAGGGCACCGCCTTCTTCAGGTAGTACGCGGTCCACAGACCGGTGTACCCGCCGCCGACGATGCACACGTCGGCGGTGATGTCGCCCGGCAGCGGCTCGCGCGGCGCGGGAATGCCCTCCTGTGCGTACCAGAAGGAAATTCCGCCGTTGACGGTGGTCATTTGAGCCCCTGCAATTCGTATGACTGATCGATGCGGACCGATTGGCGGGACGTTACTGCGCCCCGGGAGGGCGCGGCAACGACCAACCTGTCAGGATCAGGGACTGGAGGTGCGTCGGATGTCAGAGCAGGACCGTCCGGAGGTACAACAGGACGTGCAGGACGCCTGGTCGGCGCTCGTGGCCACGGCTCTGCGTTCCGTCGAGGACGGGCTGGTGGTCGGCACGTCCGGCAATGTCTCCGTACGGGTCGGCGACCTGGTGCTGGTGACCCCCACCGGCGTCCCCTACGACCGCATCGGCCCCGACGACATCGTCGCCGTGGACCTCGACGGCAAGCAGGTCATGGGCACGCTCCGCCCCAGCAGCGAACTCCCCATGCACCTGGCCATCTATCTCCACACCGACGCCCGGGCCGTCGTCCACACCCACGCCGTCCACGCCACCGCCGTCTCCACCCTCCTCTACGAACTCCCGGCCATCCACTACATGGCCGCCGCCCTCGGCGGCAAGATCCGCGTCGCCGACTACGCCACCTACGGCAGCGAGCAGCTCGCCGCCAACGTCCTGCACGCGCTGCGCGAGCGCACCGGCTGCCTCATCCGCAACCACGGCACGATCGTCTACGGCGACGACCTCGACCAGGCCTACGACCGCACCGCCCAGCTCGAATGGATGTGCCAGGTCTGGCTCGCCGCCCGCTCGGTCGACGGCTTCTCTCCCTCCCTGCTCTCCAAGCGCGAACTGGCCCGCGTGGCGGAGAAACTCCGCGACTACGGCCAGCCCGGTCAGGGCCCGTCCGTCGGCTGAGGACCGGCCCAGAGGACCGCCCCAGAGGACCGGCCCAGGGGCGCCGCCCACTGGCAGGCGCCGCACCCCCGCCCGACACTGGAGGGGATGCGCCTGCGAACCGCGGCCGCCATGGCCGCCACGACAGCGATAGGTGCCGGTGCGGCCGCCGTCGCGGCCGGCCGGTACGCATCCGACTTCGCCCTCAAGCCCTCCCGGAACGGCGCGCAGCCCGAACCCCCGCTGACCGTGCACTCCGCGGGCGACACCCATGTCACCCTCACCCGCACCCTCGCCTCCTCCCGCCCCGGCGTCTACGGCCTGTGCGGTGACGGCGTCCACGTCACCGTCGCGGACGTCCTCGCGACCGCCCCGGACTCCGTGACCCGCAGCCTGCGCAGCGCCTCGCGAGGCGGCCCGCTCACGCCCGGCGCGGCCGTCCGGCTCACCCCGCAGGCCTACGCGGGCGACCCGCGCGAAGCCCTCGGCCTGGACTTCGACGAGGTCCGGATCCCGGGCGAGCTCGGACCGCTGCCTGCCTGGTTCCTCCCCGGCGCCCGCGATGTCTGGGCGATCACCGTGCACGGCCTCGGCACCACCCGTGAGCACCCCCTCGTCGTCATGGCCGCCCTGCACCGCCGACGGCTCCCGATCCTGAACATCACCTACCGCAACGACGCCGGCGCCCCCCGCTCCCCGGACGGCATCGGCCACCTCGGGGACTCCGAATGGCGCGACCTGGACGCCGCCATGCGCTACGCCGTCCGGAACGGGGCCAGCCGCATACTCCTCTACGGCTGGTCCACCGGCGCCACGATGGCGCTGCGCGCCGCGGACCACTCCCCGCTGAGCGACCGCGTCAACGGCCTGATCCTCGATTCGCCCGTCCTGGACTGGCAGACCACGCTGCGGGCGTCCGCCACGGGCCACGGCGTTCCCGGCGCGCTGCTACCCCTGGCCGTACGCGCCGCCGAAGGCCGCACCGGGCTCCACGCCGCCCGCCTCGCCGACTCCGCCGAGCCGGCCCGGCTGCGCGTACCCACCCTCATCTTCCACGGGCCCGACGACACCCTCGCCCCCTGGGCCCCCTCCCGCCGCCTGGCCGCGGCCCGCCCTGACCTGGTCTCCCTGCACTCCTTCCCCGGCGCTCCGCACGCCGCCATGTGGAACCGCGACCCCCGCCGCTACGAGGAGGCGCTGCGCCGCTTCGTCATCCCGCTGGTCTGAGACCCCGGGCGAAGAGCCCGGGCAAATCGTTGCTGCTCAGCGCAAATCACGTGCCGCCGAGGCGCCCCGCGGATAGGCCCGTTTGGGTTTCTGGGCGCTCACCCGCAAGACTGCTCCCGTGACGTCCCGTATTCCGCGAGACACTCCGCTTCGCCTCGTCCCCCGCAGGCCGTTGGCAGCCGCGCCCCGCGCGGCCGCAGCGCGCCGCTCACGTCCGCCCAGACCCCCGGAAGGGACCCCCGCACTTCCCGAACTCGCCCGCCGGGCCCGTACCGAACTCGCCGATGCCGTGCGCCTCGCCCGCTGGGCCGATGCCGCGACCGCGATGGCGACCGCCACCGCCCGCCCCGGCGCCGGCGGCATACTGCGGGATGCCGACATCCAGCGGGCCGCCGCCGTTCTGCGGCTGACGGACCGGCAGGTGCGTGCCGCCTGGGACCGCGCGCGCCTGGCCGGGCTCATCGAGCTGCACAAGGGCGCCGCCCGCCCCGGCTGGCGGCTGCGGGCCTGGGACCGGGACGACACCGCCGTGCTGCGCGGCTGGGTCGCCCTGTTCGACGCGTGGTCCCTCGCCCACCCCGCGGACCAGAACCCGGCGTACGAGGGCTGCGACCCCTCCCTGGTCGCGGAAGTGGTCGAGGCCGCTCCTCAGCTGCTCTCCCTTCTCCATCTGTCATCCGGTCCGGTGGCGGTCGCCGCACTGCTTGACCTGCTGCGCCAGCGGGTGGCCGAGCTGCGTGAGGAACGCCACGAGCCGCCCGCCGACGGCACCGGCGGCAGCCGCGACGAGCTCTCGCTGCTCCTGGACTGGACCCTCGACGCCCTCGCCCGCGTCGGCGCCCTGCGCCCGCGCGACCCGCAGCGCGCCGACGAGGTGACGATCACCGCGCTCGGCAGCTGGGCGGTGTGGGTCAAACTGGAGCAGATCTGCGTGGCCGCGCAGGGCCCCGCCGGCAACATCGAGCAGTCCGCCGAGGAGATGCTCAAGGCCTGCGTCGGCCTCACCCCGGGGCCCGCCCGCACCGAGCACCAGGCCTGGCTGGCCGCCCGCCCGGTCGACCGGGCCGTCGCCGAGCTGCTGGACGTCGCCCGTGGCGACGACGCCCTGCTGCGCGGCCTGGCCTTCGAGGCCCTGCGCTCGGTCGGAGCCCCCGCCGAGCCCGCCGTCCGGGCCGTCACCGGCGAGGCGTCACTGCGCCCCTACGCCCTGCTCTGGATCGCCGAGCAGGAGGGCGGCGACCCCGACGCCATCGACGAACTGCTCACCCGTGAGGAGGCCACCTGGCTCTGGGTGGACACCGCCGCGGCCGTCGCCGAGCACGGCGAGAGCCACCTGCTGGTCAGTCACCTCGACGCCGCTCTGCAGGGCTCCGTCTCCCGCCTCCTCGCCGAGCTCACCGCGATCGGCCACCCCCGCACCGTCCAGGTACTGGTCGCGCTCGCCGCCGCCCACCCCGACCCGGCCCTGGCCAAGGCGATGCGCCGCGCCGCCTTCCAGGTCCACACGGGCGGCGAGTGACGCCGCGCGGGATCAGCCGGGTATCCGGGGCCGGTACGTGCCGAAGCTCCAGATGTTGCCCTCGGGGTCGCGGGCCGAATAGTCCCGCGACCCAACCCCCTCTTCTGATGAGTAGGGCTGATCACTGAGCGGCATCACGACCTCCGCGCCCGCCGCCACCGCCCGCGCGTGGTGGGCGTCGGCGTCCTCCACCACCACGTACACCGACACCGGCCCCAGGTCCTTGGCGATCCGCCCGAACGCACTGTCGTTCTGCGCGCTGCCCAGCATCACCATGCCGTTGCCGTAAGCGAGTTCGGCATGGTGGATCACGCCGTCCCCGCCCTCGTACAGCGCGACCTCGGTGAAGCCGAACGCGTCCTTGAGAAAGGCGACGGCGGCCTTCGCGTCCCGGTACCGCAGTGTCGGGCAGATGGTGGGCGTGGCTCCGTTGCCTGCCATGGCGATCACTCTCCCCTTTGATGTGACCTGGATCTCAGTCTGGCAGGGGGGTCTGACAATCGCCCCTGACGGGCCCCCGCAGCGCCCGTCCCGCGCGTTAACGCCTGGCAATCCGCTGGACCGCTCCCGGTAGACTGGCTTGCATGGCAGTTCTCCTCGCGCAATAGACGGCGTCGCAACACTCATCCACCGTCCCGACTGCCGTCCGCCACGCCTTGGAGTCTTTCCCGTGATCACTGCCACCGGCCTTGAGCTGCGCGCCGGAGCCCGCGTCCTCATCGAGTCCGCCTCCTTCCGTATCGCCCGCGGCGACCGCATCGGCCTCGTCGGCCGCAACGGCGCCGGCAAAACCACCCTCACCAAGGTGCTGGCCGGTGAGGGCATCCCCGCCGCGGGCAGCGTCACCCGCTCCGGCGAGGTCGGCTATCTGCCGCAGGACCCGCGCACCGGCGACCTCGAAACCCTCGCCAGCGACCGCATCCTGTCCGCCCGAGGGCTGGACGAGGTGCTGCGCAAGATGCGCGAGAACGAACAGCGCATGGCCACCGGCAAGGGCGCCACCCGCGAGACCGCGATGAAGAAGTACTCGCGCCTGGAGACGGAGTTCCTCACCAAGGGTGGTTACGCCGCCGAGGCCGAGGCCGCCACCATCTCCGCCGCGCTCGGCCTGCCCGACCGCGTGCTCGGCCAGCCGCTGCACACCCTGTCCGGCGGTCAGCGCCGCCGCGTCGAGCTGGCCCGGATCCTGTTCTCGGACGCCGACACCCTGCTGCTCGACGAGCCCACGAACCACCTCGACGCCGACTCCATCGTCTGGCTGCGCGACTACCTCAGGACCTACCGCGGCGGCTTCGTCGTGATCTCCCACGACATCAACCTGGTCGAGACGGTCGTCAACAAGGTCTTCTACCTCGACGCCAACCGCTCCCACATCGACGTCTACAACATGGGCTGGAAGCTCTACCTGGCCCAGCGCGAGGCCGACGAGAAGCGCCGCAAGCGCGAGCGCGCCAACGCCGAGAAGAAGGCCGCGACGCTGAACTCGCAGGCCGACAAGATGCGCGCCAAGGCCACCAAGACCGTAGCCGCGCAGAACATGGCCCGCCGCGCCGAGAAGCTGCTCTCCGGCCTGGAGGCCGTACGCGCCTCCGACAAGGTCGCCAAGCTGCGCTTCCCGGACCCCGCGCCCTGCGGCAAGACCCCGCTGATGGCCTCGGGGCTGTCCAAGTCGTACGGATCGCTGGAGATCTTCACCGACGTGGACCTGGCCATCGACCGGGGCTCCCGGGTCGTCATCCTCGGCCTCAACGGCGCCGGCAAGACCACCCTGCTGCGCCTGCTGGCCGGCGTCGAGACGCCCGACACCGGCCAGGTCGAGCCCGGCCACGGCCTCAAGCTCGGCTACTACGCGCAGGAGCACGAGACGCTCGACCCGGACCGCACGGTCCTGGAGAACATGCGCTCGGCCGCGCCCGACACGGACCTGGTCGAGATCCGCAAGATCCTCGGCTCGTTCCTGTTCTCCGGCGACGACGTCGACAAGCCCGCCGGGGTGCTCTCCGGCGGCGAGAAGACCCGCCTCGCGCTGGCCTCCCTGGTCGTCTCCAGCGCCAACGTGCTGCTGCTCGACGAGCCCACCAACAACCTCGACCCCGCCAGCCGTGAGGAGATCCTCGGCGCGCTGCACACCTTCAGCGGCGCGGTGGTGCTCGTCACCCACGACGAGGGCGCGGTGGAGGCGCTGCAGCCCGAGCGGATCATCCTGCTGCCCGACGGCGTCGAGGACCTGTGGGGCGAGGACTACGCGGACCTGGTCTCGCTGGCCTGATCCACCGGCTGACCCGTCGGCTGATCCACCCGCTGATCCACCGGCTGATCCACTCGGGTGGATCAACCTCTGGATCTTTCGGCCGACGGGTGATCCTTCATCTGTGTGAGTCCGTCTCATCACCCCCCGGCGACGCCCGGGGAGTGGCGACTCTCCGTGTCGATCAGCGGCATCACATGCGGAAACCCCTTACCGACCATGGTGACCTGCCCTTTCTCGGCGACCATCGGGACGCGTCCGGCAGAAGCGTGCACGGGGCACCATTCCCGCCGGAAATGTTGTCGGACGGACCTTGCCGAATGGGTGGCCAGGAAGCGCCCAAGGGGTGATCATGAGAGTCCGAAGCGCACTTCCCTGGAGGAGGCACGGGTGGCCGAGACTCTGAAGAAGGGCAGCCGGGTGACCGGCGCCGCGCGCGAAAAGCTCGCGGCAGACCTGAAGAAGAAATACGACGGCGGTGCGAGCATCCGGGCACTGGCCGAAGAGACCGGCCGTTCCTACGGCTTCGTACACCGGATGCTCAGCGAATCCGGCGTGACCCTGCGTGGTCGCGGTGGAGCGACACGGGGCAAGAAGGTCCCCGCGTCCTGACGTCCAGCATGTATCGATGGGTGTCGGCGCACCTCTCCGGGCTCTTGTCCGTGGATCTCCGTTGGTGCCACCCGGTCGCATTACCGACCGACCGGGTGGTTACTCTTCGGTAATCGAATCCGCGGTTCGCTCGGAGGTGCCCGATGTCCGACCCCACTGTGCTGCTCGACCGTGACGGAGTACGGCTGACGTCGGAAGACGCCGTAGCCACAGTCACGCTGAGCAACCCGGGCAAGCGGAACGCCCAGTCGCCCGCCATGTGGCGGGCGTTGGCCGAGGCAGGCCGGCAGTTGTCGGGCAGTGTCCGGGTGGTCGTGCTGCGCGCGGAAGGCGTGTCCTTCTCCGCCGGACTCGACCGGCAGATGTTCACCCCCGAAGGAATCGACGGTGAACCGTCACTCATCGACCTCGCACGCGCTTCCGAGGCCGAACTCGACGCCACCATCGCCTCCTACCAGGAGGCCTTCACCTGGTGGCGGCGTCATGACGTCATCACCATCGCCGCCGTCCAGGGTTATGCGATCGGGGCGGGCTTCCAGCTCGCCCTCGCCTGCGATCTGCGCGTCGTCGCCGACGACGTGCAGTTCGCCATGCGCGAGACCAGCCTCGGGCTCGTGCCCGACCTCACCGGCACCAAGCCCCTCCTCGACCTGGTCGGCTACGGCCGTGCCCTCGAAATCTGCGCCACCGGCCGCTTCGTCGGCGCCGAGGAGGCCTACCGCATCGGCCTCGCCAACCTCGTCGTCCCCGCCGCCGAGCTCGACGCCGCCGTCAAGGACCTCGCCGCCCCGCTCCTGGCCGCCCCGCGCGACGCCGTGATCGAGACCAAGGCCCTGCTGCGCGGCGCCGGCGAACGCGACTACGACCAGCAGCGCGCCGCCGAGCGCGCCGCGCAGGCCCGGCGGCTGCGGGACCTGGCGGGTGTCGCGGAGTAGGCCGCCTGGGACTACTCCACATCGGTGACGAGCACGGCCATCGGTGCGGCCACCGCCCGCACCGCCCGCGCCACGTCCAGCACCCGGTGCCCGGCCAGCACGGCGATCTGCGTGTACGCCTCCGAGCCCGCCCCGCCCAGCCGTGCGCTCACCCGGGCGCCGGGTACCGGGCCGGGCTCACCCTCCGGCAGGGCAGCCACCGGTTCCGTCGGCCCCGATTCCGGCGCCCCCGGTTCCGGCGGCACCAGGGCATCGTCGATCAGCCCGGTGACGGTGAGGTCGACGGCGGCGATCCGCAGGCCCAGGCCGTCGTTGGCGGCCTCCCACAGCACATCGCGCAGCCGTTGGGCGGTGACCGGCAGCGGCTGCT
>Ga0307517_10010648_pt1 | contig 12842 bp, 8 predicted proteins | sample 23_EM_MG_FD_194515 | JGI IMG/M metagenome (GOLD analysis project Ga0307517, IMG submission 194515) | Populus trichocarpa ectomycorrhiza microbial communities from riparian zone in the Pacific Northwest, United States - 23_EM | ecosystem: Host-associated > Plants > Roots > Unclassified | place...
CAAGGTTAAAACCTGAAGAATCATTGGATCAGATTTAACTGCCCTGATAGTCAATTGTTAATTTGGAAGGGCAATGAGTTACTGGTCTTGTATCACTCAAGTTAGCCAGCTCCATTCTGTCCACCATATATAGGATAGCTCTCTTATTTATAGAGAAAAGATACCTCTTTTTCCCACTTAATGGGATAAATTGTAATGAGTGTAGAGTACCTTGTTCAAACAGACATTGTTCTTCTGGTCATCTTTCAAGGTACCTGCACGAGGAATCTCATTATATAATCGACTTAACATCTACCAGTAATAGACAATTTTTATCCTCAATCATATCCACAGACACCCCCAAACTCTTGCTTGACTAGATTGTCAAGGGACTTGGTAATTTCGTGCAAGTCATAACGCTTTGAGACTCCTTTTAGGTAGATCCCTTGGAATCTAACACCCTCTCTGTGAACATTAACTAAGCTGACAAAGTGTTGAAAGAAATTTATTTGAGAAGTGAATTTCTTATCAGTCCTAAAATACATGTATGTGCTTGGGTTTTTCTCCATGACATGCAGATGCACTACTCTGGGTACTGTAGCTTTTTATGGAAAAGAGGGAAACCTTATTTATCATTTTGGAGGATAACAGTTTTGCTGTTCTGATATAAAATTATCATTTTCAAGGACATAATGGAGCTGGAAAAAGCACAACAATTTCAATGCTTGTTGGTCTTCTTCCTCCTACTTCTGGGGATGCTTTAGTATTTGGAAAGAATATCACAACAGACATGGTAAATTATGTTTTCTTTTTCTCAAACTACCTTTTCCTTTTTGCCTTTGCGGCTCCTCTGTTTGAATGGGCTGCTAAGTAACCTAATTCATCATTTGCTCTGTTTATAATATTATTCAATTGGTAATCTTTCATAGGATGAGATACGGAATGGACTGGGTGTGTGCCCTCAAAATGATATCCTTTTTCCAGAATTGACTGTAAGTAAGAAGCATGTTTTGTTTTTTCAATATGTGTCGTACAATATACCTTTAGTACTCTTTAATGCTGACAATAAGTGTTTATTTCTTCTTCATGCTACCTGGATATTACATGCAACCGAAGTTTTGGACTAGTTATTTGCATGGACACATTAAGAAAATTGAACTATCCTGACCATATTTTGTCTTTAAACTTGTCAGTTACAACACTTGCCCTTTCAAGTGTAGTATAAGAAGTCTTTTTTCGTTCTTTAACCACTTTCATATTTAGTTTGTGCTCATGATGAAATGGAGTAGTTGGAATAGCTATTGTGCCTGTCGCATGCGTATTCTGGAACTTGAGAAATGTAATAGCAAATATCAGTTTCTTAAGAGATATGATTGCGGTGATGTTGCTACAATTTTTATATATGACTGGATCTCAAAGGTTATAATCCACTCATATGCATCAAGTCGTCTGCTAATTGTAATATGAAGTATATACTATTTTAACTAATAAATGCTGTAGATTTGATAACAGCTGATCCATCCTTTACTATCTATATCTTCCAATTCATTTCTCATTTAATCTGTCTGTTGGCTGATTTTGTCCATGATTATTAAGACACCTTCATGGCACTTTGGTTGCAAGTGAACTGAATCTTTTCTGTTAGGATTGTAATTGTAGCTGTGGATCAAGTACAATTCATTGTTGTTAGAACCATAACAGTATGAGTACCACTAAATTCATGGTACAATTTCATGCTTAATTAGGATGGAAGGATGCCAGAATTCTCACCAGCTTTTCGCATAATCTCAGAGGAAAAACTCATGCTTAAGTTTGGCTCGGTCCTTGCCCCCTATTCACCTAATAGGAACACAAATCTGAGAAATAATGTGGGTTCTTTAGTTGCATGGAAGTTCCAGTTGAGATTCCTTTAAATACTTTATGGAGGTTCACAACTCAGATTCATGGACAGTGAGGGAGGGAAAAATTCCTTGAGTTCTTATTGTGGAATTTTCATTCTCAATGAACGATGCTACCTCCGAAAGTCATGGTGCTTAATCTTATACTTGAATCAACTATTTGATCTATGACCACATCTAGATGAACCTGTTAGTGGTTATGGCACTATCTCTATTGCTGATGTCCCTGTAAAAACTCATTCTCGGACAAGTTGATAAATAACTGATTTTCTTTAGTTGCTAGCTTTCGATTTCCAATTTTTATTCCAGGATTTGTTTGACTGATATATTAAATGGATCTCATTTTTTTTTGCTTGAGATGGTAGATGCTGAATTTTGGAGATTGATTAAGTTTGAATTGGTTAATTACTTTATCCAGGTGAGAGAACATTTAGAAATTTTTGCTGCATTGAAGGGTGTGAAGGAAGATATTTTGGAGAGGGACGTAACTGATATGGTCAATGAAGTGAGTTTCTCTTCATTTAATTTGGATCTGTCCTTCATATTTCACTCAATATTTTGAATTATGTCAATCAAAAATGTTTATTTTGTAAGTTAGCCTACATATAGCATCCCTTCTTCTTAAGCCTGGATACATATAACATTCAGTCAACCTTGAACTCATACATGCACTCCTTTGTTTGGCTTCCTTTACACATTTGATATTCTACATTTTCTTAGCTCGAGTACAAGTTTTGGTATGCAGTAGGAGCTTGGAGAATGAACTTTTTCTTTGTTAAAAAATTGAAAAAAAATTGTTTTGTGGTGTTTAGGTGGGTCTGGCTGATAAGGTCAATACTGCTGTGAGGGCTCTTTCTGGTGGCATGAAGAGGAAATTATCTCTGGGAATTGCACTGATAGGAAATAGCAAGGTGATTTAAATATGAAAGCATGTTCTTGTTTCTTGTTGTTGAAATTGTGAGGAACCATTTCTCATTAGTCTGTCACAGGTCGTAATTCTTGACGAACCTACGAGTGGGATGGATCCATACTCAATGCGCTTGACATGGCAGTTAATAAAAAGAATAAAGAAGGGCAGGATAATCTTACTTACAACACACTCGATGGATGAAGCTGATGAACTAGGAGATCGGATAGCTATCATGGCTAATGGATCCTTGAAATGCTGTGGAAGGTAAATTCTTTTAGACCATTATCTGATATTTTCTTGGGTCAACGAAACCTCATTATTTTCAGAAACTATTTTGTTAGTGGGCAAATACCAGTTTAAGAGTAGGACAGATGTCACATTTCTGATGCTTGATTTATATACCTTCCCCAGAAAATGGAACTAAAAACATCTTCTAGAAATAAATGATTGGTTTATATTGGAGTTCAAGCATGGTGAAGGTAGCATACCTTCTTTTCATTGAGTGCAGCTCGCATGATGTTATTGATGCAATGTCATGAACATTTCTTAAGCAGCTTTCTGTTTTGAAATTTTTGTTTGTATACTTTGGCAATTTCTCATTGGACATGACATTTTGATTGGCAGCTCCCTTGCAGTTTCATTTTAGAAAAAAATAGTTTTTTTTTCCAGTGCAAATTCTTCACCAAGGTTCCCTTTTTTTTTGTGCTACCTCATCATGAGTGCTACCTTATTATCACATATCATCCTCTCTTCCTTGTAGAGGAAAAAGTTTTAAAGAAAATTTTTATCAAGACCCTGCAATTTATGAGCAGGCATCATAAATTGCAGGCGTCATATATAAAAAATATAATAAATACTTGATCAACTAATATATGGATTAGGGGCTTTCTGGTAAACTCACTAAAAACAAAGAAAGGGATTGAGCAAAATTTTGAGGAATATTTTATTTTAGTCTTCATTTTTTGGGATGTAGTAAGAGACAAAATACAAGAATCCTACAGTTATGGAGAATGATTGATTAAAGTGGTGAATGAAAAGAAGTTTAAATGGTTTTGGTGATAAAATCTTGGGAACTTTGCCCCTTTTAGTGGTTAGAGATAGTATAAGGCAAGGCCCTTTTTTGTTGGTTTGGATTAATTTGATCATTTCTTAAATATATTGGCAGATCTGTTATTCTGTGGACCATACACTTCATACTCTTTTGTGTTCTTAGAATCTATACAACTCGTATAAAGAATGTCCTCCTGACACGTGAAAACCTGTCTAAGATGATTGCCAAATGATTGCAGAACAAAGCATAATTTCCTGTCATCATTACTATTTCTAATTTTTCTCTCTTGTCTAGACTCCGTAGAGGCTAGAAAATAACTGCAATAATTAATTTTCTATATGGGAAATTCTGGTTTGTGCTGCGATTCCATAAATTCTCTTTCCAGCTAAACAACTTAAGTTTAATAGAGCCATGGATTTCACCATTTAATTTGATTCTGATACCAGATGTAGCTTTTTGAGAAGTAATTGCCCTCTTCTTGGTGATTGTCCAATATCCCTAATGAAACTTTGACTGGTGCTTTTGTTAAAAGCTGGATCAAAGTATTCCTACTGTGACCTCTGAGAAATCATTTTTAAGCAAACTTTCCTCTGATTTTTATGTGAGCGCTTCTTTCAAGATCATGCCTTGATAAATCTTGGTTGGTTAACATTGGTAGAATAATTGGCCGTTTGTGTCTTTAACAAATTGGCTTGATGTAATTGTTACTTTTATTATGTTATATCCGGAGCATACTACACCATATCAATGTTTTTGTTCCTTTTCCCTCTTTTTTTAATGCTATGCACCTTCGTTTTGATCCGAGATTCTGTAAATTGTTAAAAAAAAAATGACGGTTTGTATTATGTAGAATAATTGTTAGTTCACGATGTTTACATATCAATCTTTGTTTTTAACAGCTCCCTATTTTTGAAGCATCAGTATGGGGTTGGTTATACCCTTACATTAGTGAAGGTCAGCTCCTCAATCTGATATTTTTCAATGAAACTTCTTAATGCTCATGTATAATGGTCTTCATCACCAAACTATTGGATGATGTTATTTTTTCTCTTTTCTTTCAGTCGTCCCCTACTGCTTCTGTGGCTTCTGATATTGTTTACCGCCATGTTCCATCTGCAACGTGTGTGAGCGAGGTATCAACTTTGACATGCATTGGACATTTCTTAAGCTGTCCTATCTAAGGACCTATTAAGATGCACATATAAGAATAGAGTTTATGAAGAATTTTTCAAAAAACCCCTGATTGCTTCTGAGTTGTTTATCTTAATGTGTTTGGAATTAAGCTTCTGAATTTGATTTATTATTTTCTAGCACTCTTTCTTTTTTACTATGCATGCATGCATGTTCTAAGTTTACTTGTTTCCCAAAAGATTCCTCATGTATTCATGATGCTATTAATATGTTATCCCTGATGATCTTCCTTTTTAATTTTCATCTGTGGTTTACTCTCTCCCCAGGTTGGAACTGAGATTTCTTTTAAGCTGCCTTTGGCATCATCGGTTTCTTTTGAAAGCATGTTTAGGGAAATTGAAAGTTGCATGAGAAGATCAATTTCTAAATCAGAAATGAGTAGTAGTGAGGACAAAAGTTATCCTGGCATTGAAAGTTATGGTATTTCAGTCACAACTCTGGAAGAGGTATTCCTGAGAGTTGCAGGATGCGGGTTCGATGAAACTGATGATTTCGTGGACAGAAACAACATTCTTTCATCTAACTCTACAGTTCCTGCAGCTTATGACAATCGCCCTTCCGAAACAATTTTTGATGCAAAAATTTTGGGAAATTATAAAAAGATTATTGGATTCATATCTGCCATGGTGGGGAGAGTCTCTGGTTTAATGGCCGCCACAATCTTAAGTTTCATCAATTTCTTAGGTATGCAGTGCTGTTGCTGCTGTATCATTTCAAGATCAACATTTTGGCAGCATACTAAGGCATTATTCATAAAGAGGGCTATATCTGCTCGGAGAGATCGGAAAACAATTGTTTTCCAACTTCTAATTCCTGCCATTTTCTTGCTTTTTGGTCTTCTTTTTCTCAAGCTTAAGTCACATCCTGATCAGCAGTCTGTTACTCTAACAACTTCACATTTTAATCCTCTCTTAAGTGGAGGTGGTGGTGGTGGTCCAATTCCTTTTGATCTATCCTTGCCTATTGCAAAAGAGGTTTGTAGATCTTATTTTTTTCTTCTTCTGTCTGTTGTTATGTATGCTGTTTTCACAGCCTTTGAAGTCATAAAATATGACTGGCTGTTGAACTTCCTTTTGAGAACATTTGAGATCTTCAAAGCTGCTAAATGCAGGTTGCTGGATATATTAAAGGGGGGTGGATTCAAAACTTTAGACAGAGTGCATACAGATTCCCTGATGCAGAGAGGGAATTGGCTGATGCAATCAAGGCAGCAGGACCAACTTTGGGACCAGTTTTACTTTCTATGAGTGAATTTTTAATGTCTAGCTTTAATGAATCCTATCAGTCAAGGTGTGTTGACCTGAACTCTGAATTTCTTTTCACTCTCTTGTACAGTTTTCTGAACTGCATTTAACATTTCATCATGTATTATCTGTAATCAATCTTCTTGCCAGCTTTATCATGTTTCAGTTTTTCAAACCATTGTGAAACTTTTGCAGCACTAAAGTTTGCAATATCTATTCTTTTCTTTCATAAAATAAATGGTGTAAGCATCTAAATCCTTGTATATGGAGCCTATATATCTTTTCACAAAGCCACAGGTAATAGCATAACTATTAAATGTATTTTTTTTTCACTGGGTTTGGGCTGGTGTCATATATTGTCACCTTTTATGCAACCAATCTGTTAGTGGAGGCCTTTTTGTCATTCATATTAGCTATCCCCTGCTGGTCCAGAGTGTAGTTTCTCAATTGTACTTGTCTAAACAATGTGTTTAGATTTTCAATGGATAGTAAACTGATATTTCTCCTAAATTGGACTGTTAATTTGGGACACAGCCAATTTATGGGTATAACACTTTTTGCCAAGAAAAGCAGTTGGAACTTCTGGTTGATTATATCTTCCATGTATGGCTTATTGATCAGATGCTCCTTTTCATTTCATGATATATTATCATGTGCAGGTATGGGGCCGTTGTGATGGATAAAAAACATGATGATGGAAGCTTGGGATATACCATTCTACACAACAGTTCCTGTCAGCATGCTGCTCCAACCTTTATCAATCTAATGAATGCTGCGATTTTGAGGCTCGCTACTGGTGACCAAAATATGACAATTCAAACACGCAACCACCCTCTGCCGATGACCAAAAGCCAGCACTTACAACATCATGTATGTTTCCTTTCTCATGCTAGATGTTTTCAAGTCTTCTAATGGCTGACAGCAAAGATTGATCCATATGGATTAGACTTCTTCTTATAGATTTCTATCCCAGGTATTGAGAATACTATAAAGAAAATTATGTTGAAGGAAAGCCATTGGGGGATGGAAACTATTAAATCATCTCAAAAATCTGTGTCTGAATATGTTTATCATATTTAGAACATTTGTCATATGGATACTGGAGGTTTTAAATGTGGGGCGAGGTGGGGTGGGTGTGCTGTACTAGGGAAGACATTCTACATGCTTGATTGGGGACACAATCTCTTACATTTATTATTGTGTATTTAGTTGCTATCCTGTGATACATGGCATCCAATTATGTTATGAATGGAGAACTATAGGCTTTATAATTCAATTTCAACTTGAGGGAAGAGTTATACTGAGACATTGTGAAATTTGAACAGGCTTTATTTCTAATTATAACGAAATGGATCCTTGAGATTTGTTTGATGTTATATTGTACGAAGTTCTTCACATCATGATGTAGGAGTGCCTTTGTTGGCATTTACTCTTTCTATCACTCTCTCAGAACAGTTCCATTTAGGCAATGCTTGAATTTATTGCATTATCTTGTGAATATGTAGGATTTGGATGCCTTTTCTGCTGCAATTATTGTCAATATCGCCTTCTCATTCATTCCTGCTTCATTCGCAGTTGCCATTGTGAAGGTATTATATCTGAACTCTATTGGGAAATGTTTAGTCTAAGCACTTTTCTTCACAGCTTTACTGTATCTCTCTACTGGGTGGGCATGTGGTAGTTTTGTTAGCAAGAAGATAGTTATATTTTAGTGTATTATGCTTCTCGGAACCATTGTTTATAGTCAATGAAGTTGTTGTGGATAAATTTCATTCACTTGGAATCTTGTATAAGATTTCAGCAGGGTCCAGATGTCGTTCAATTTGTTTTAGGACTCACTCATGGTAATAAGCTAAAGAGTTAGAATAAGCATCCTATCTGATAATGTCAACAACAAAATTTCACTTATTAGCATGCAACTTTATTGTAATTCTTTTAATGAGCATTTTATTATAATTTTTTCCATGTGCTTTTGGCCTTGTTTCATTTCTGAGATTTTAGATGGCATTGTAATGTGATTTGTTACTAGAATCTATATTGACAACTTTAATTTGGTGGTGACAGTAAATTTGTTGTCTTTGGAAAATTGAAGTTGAGGCCTTAATGTTTTTTTTTTATTTTTTTGAAAACGTGCTTATTCTTGATATTAGGATGTTTCTTTACAGGTTGGTAGGTGGTTTGGTAGTGTTAAATGAATATAGGCAACAAAATATAAAATCCTTGCACCGAAGGGAATTGCATTATTCATCTTGATGGGATTATGGTCCTCCAGTCCTCTCCTGCCCCATAATATTTACCTCTTTTTTGCTTCATTTGCAAATTCCTCCATTGCTAGTCTTACATTTCTTGTGATAAATAGATGACTCAACTCTAAAAGAGTTATTTTGGTTTAAGGAACATATTTTGTTTTTTTTTAATATAGTTACAATTCATTAAACAACCTGTAGAGGTGTTATTGGTCCAATATAACGTATATACAACTCTAAATGTGGTGCCCACCCAACCTCACTTATATGTTTTGCTTTTCATATTAAAACAACTAAAAATAGTTCAAGGTTCTTTTGGCTTCCGAACATCATATGTTGTTTGGCTTTTCACTACCACTATTATTTCTCGTGGCTTATATGACCTTGTACTTATTATAACTCTTACCAGTTATACACAGCTACTAAAATAACTGCATCTCTAGCTGAGTTTATTCATGCTTGAAATTCATGCATTGATCAATATCAAAACTACTTCACCTAATTTATTTTTATGACAGTCTATTTTTATGCCTAGTTACTAACATCAAAGAAATAAATATTTGCATTTTTTTCATTTTTCTTCCATGGGAAGTATTTCATATTATCTAGCTTGATGCAGGAACGTGAAGTTAAGGCAAAGCACCAACAATTGATTAGTGGGGTATGTTCATATTTTAGAGGTGTCAGCTCATGAAATTTTGCTTACTGGAAATATATTTAAAAAACTAACGTTATAATAATGTCCTTCCTCTCAGGTTTCTGTACTTTCATATTGGGTTTCTACATACATCTGGGACTTCATTAGCTTCTTAATTCCTTCATCTTTTGCTCTCTTACTGTTCTATATTTTTGGTATGTTTCCAGGCTCTCATTCCTGTCTATATACTTCTAAGGAACTTAATTTAGGTTTATGAATTTTGCTTGGTCACATTTATGCCATTCACATTGGTTACTGACTTTATGCATATAACCAAAATGCTATTAATTTATTTTTCAATTTCTAGTTATAGACCGCTAAAAATGTTTGGCAACATACTAGTAGTTCAGATGCTTAAGTTGTCTTATTAGATGTATCAATATTTGTTCATGCTATGGTATGATATGCTAATGTTACTTTTTGTAAGTACGTTGGCAATATCAAATATTGAAATGTTAAATTGTGTAACTTGGTGTTTTAGTAGGATGCATGTCAGTATTAGACTGATTTCTAATGGACATGGTGTGACGTGGGGAAATTTCTTCCATATTCTTAGCATCATAATGTGTATAGCCTTATTTCATTATTGATTAAGATTTTTAGGTTTTGAGGAGTTTGAGAAGAGTCCAAGACGCGGTTTGGTAAATCAAATATAACTTTTAATTTGACCGTTCGATCGAGCTGAAATTTTAATTGAAGATTTTTAAGGTTCTTTTCCCTATAGGGTTAAAATTTCACGATGATCGGAGATCAGAAAGATCTTCAAATAAGGCCCGGAGTTACTGTGCGAGATTGTCTTTATTTACCTTATTGTATTTGGATTTTTTTTCCTATTTAGTTTAGGACATTTAATTTAATTAGTATTTTTCTGTTTTGGAATCCTAATGCTAGATAGATTATATTAGTTAGGTAAGTTTTAATTATGAATCATTTTCTATAAAAGATTTTAGGGCTAATATAAAAAAGGATATCTAGTTTATTTTCATATGAAGATTATTATTCGGACTTTTAATGAAACACTTGAGAGTTTTCTCTAAATTCCCATACAACTTAGGTTTGTAACTTTAGGACATGAGAACCCTAGCTTTCGTTAATGCTTTACGCCGCGTCAATTGATATTAGAGTAGGTGACCTCTTTGATAGACGAAGACAATAGCAACCCGTTTTGCGATGTGGGAGTGGAGGCGCTTCGGGGTGTTGTGTGGGAACAAAGGTTTGATTGTTTGGAGCAAACCATAGTATATCTAGCTCAGCTAATGGGTAATGTAGACATGGATCGTGAAGAGAAGAGAAACTTGTCTGGAGACTTATATCGAGGTAGGCCAAACCCCAGACCCATTCCTGAATTTGATGAGATTCCATTCTATGATGGGAGATTTTTGAAGAAAAGATTTATTAAGTGGTTAGCAGAGTTGGAATCTTACTTTTATTTCAACAAGGTTACTTGTCATAAAAAAGTAGGACTTGTACACAATTTTCTTGTGGTGTTAAAGAATGGTGGTTTGAATTTATAGACTTTAGAACTCGTATTGGTATGCCTTTAATTTCATCTTGGCAAAATTTGAGACGATCATTTGGAGTTTATATAAGATGATTATGAAGATATTTTACATTGGGTAGATAAAGCAAATAGTTTCTTATTATTTGTCTTATGTTTAACCTTCTCAAAAGGCAAGGAGAAAAAACGTGAAGGAGTTCGGTGAAAGCAAAATTTCAAAGTTATCTAATCATGTTGAAGATAACATGATCAAAGAGGGTGTTGGCAAACAATTTCAGTCTTTTGACCCTAAGTTGGAGAAGCTAATGGTAGATGATGATCTTTCACTCATGGATGAAGATCTTGCAAATAAGGACACGGAGGACATGAAATTTTTTGACAATTCTCTTAAAAATATTATGAAAGACTATCTTGTATTTTTCTTAGATACAAAGGTTGGAGTATTGAAAGTTATAGATGATGATGAGGTCAAGTTTGAAGAAAAAGAATGTCTGAAGGAACTCCAAGTGGACTTCATAGGAACGAAAAATTATAACATTAAACATGGAGTTTTCTTTAGCATGCTCATATCAAAAATTAAAATTTAAAGCTCGCCAGTAATGGACATGCTACTTTGTGAATATGTTGGCTTCAATACTATATTCAAAATATTTGTTCATTTGGAGTGGAAAAGTTTAATTTTTGACAAATAACTCGAGGACAAGTTTTTCAGAAATAAAGGGGGCTGACGTGGGGAAATTTCTTCCGTATTCTTGGCATAAAAAAGTTTATTGCATTATTTCATAAATGTTTCAAGATTTTTAGGTTTTGAGGGGTTTAAGAAGAATCCAAAACGCAGTTTGGTAAATCGAGCATAACTTATAATCCGACTGTTGGATAAAGCTGAAATTTTGACAGAAGATTCTGAAGGCCCTGTTTCCTATTGGGTTAGAACTTCATGATGATCAGAGATTGAGAAACCTTCAAATAAGGCTCAGAAGTTATTGTGTGAGATTGTATTTATTCACCTTACTGTATTTGAATTTGTTTATCTATTTATCCTAAGACTTTTAATTTAATTAGTATTTTACTATTTAGAAATTCTAATGTTAGATGTATTCTATTAGCTAGGTAAGTTTTCATTAGGAATCCTTTCCTATAAAGGATTTTAGGACTAGTATAAATAAGCATGTGTAGTTTATTTTCGGATGAATATTATTATTCAAACTTTTAATAAAACACTAGAGAGTTTTCTTAAATTTCTCTACAGCATAGGTCTGTAATGAGCTGGAGAACCCTAGCTTCTATCCACGCTATACACCGCGAGTTACCAAGCTAGAGAGTGCAATTGCATTTTCTTTATTTTTCAACTAATTTCAGGAGTCTATTTTTTGGTCTGAAAATCTCTTGCTAAAATAGGGTTTCTCACTTCTATAAGTACTATCGGTTAGCATATTGATTGATGCATTCGACGTTAGGCATTTTGCTGGGTGTTCATATGGACATGGCAATGGATGTATATATTTGATATTCTATTTTGAAAGAATTCTTGAATGAGTTTAAAGGGATTTTACGGGAGCATGCTATTACCATATTTTGTTACTTATTTTCTTGTTTCTACCCATTCTTTTCTAGGTTCCACCCATGCTGAGTGATGACCATTTCTTAAGCATTGTGGATAAAATATCTAATTGGGAATCATTTTTACCTACAGGCATACTTCCATTCAAATTCCAGTTTCCACATAGTTGTGGGAATTAGACAGTACTGAAAATTGAATGCTGTTGTTTATAACCCTTGTGAATACTTTTCTGCATAACTATGGCAAACTAGGAGAAAATTTTCTTTGGTTATGTTTGTTACTGAATTGGCTCTGGATGAAACACCATCCAGCCATGACTGCCTCAAAATTTCACTTTTTTTTACAGTCATATATTATGGTCAATATTACTTGCTGACAATATTAATTTGGGTCTGTAGGTCTGGATCAGTTTATTGGAAAGGATTGCTTCTTGCCAACATTCCTCATGTTCTTAGAGTATGGACTAGCAATTGCGTCTTCAACATATTGCCTTACCTTCTGCTTTTCTGAACACTCTATGGCTCAGGTAGTGCTCTGTCACTCCCTGATTCAGTTTTCCTGACTTCC
>Ga0307517_10010649_pt1 | contig 12841 bp, 13 predicted proteins | sample 23_EM_MG_FD_194515 | JGI IMG/M metagenome (GOLD analysis project Ga0307517, IMG submission 194515) | Populus trichocarpa ectomycorrhiza microbial communities from riparian zone in the Pacific Northwest, United States - 23_EM | ecosystem: Host-associated > Plants > Roots > Unclassified | place...
ACTTGTATTCACAGTAACTATTTTTTTCTTTTCAATTTACAGGCTTGAAGAGCTTTAAGGCTCGAAAATGGCCTTTTTTGCGATGTTAAAAAGTCCAAAACGGCCGCACAATGTGACTATCATTTCATGGCACCGCTTGCCGCGCCAAGATTCTCGCTTCCTGCCTTCGCTTTCGAACTTCGTGGGCTCTCGCATCAGGGTCTCCACCCGATTTACCGCTCTGGCGGTCCGGGCATAAATCAGAACAAATAAGCATACTTATTTGAGTCTATACTCGTACCCGTACCCAATCTGCGAGTATAGCATCACATAAATACAATAAAGTATAATGGTACAAACTGTGTTCCCTACTCATCAGCATGAAACGTCCGTATGGATTTGTTGATGATGGGGGAACGATTCAGCCCCCTCGGAGCCACCCCAATCGCGTCCACAAACGCTTCGAACGTCAAAATCCCATTACAAGTTCTCAAATCGTAACATTCCTCCACTGGGTTTTCCGGAATCGACTCGAGCGCTGTCTTGAATAGCTTTCGCAGCGGGACGACCCACTCCAAAAACAAGTTCTGGAAATCCGCCTTGACCAGCGACTCGATGCGCATGAACGCGTCCCAATCGTGAATAAGACGCGTCTTGGTGCGCTCAGCTGTGTCCCCGTATAACCAACCCCTGATCCCTTCGTAAGGGTTCACCAAATCATGGTGTTTGTCCTTCAGGTCGTAGTGCACGCAGGCCCAAATGAGGACGTAGAAGAACGACTCAAGGTCGTGTCGGTAGTAGTGCTTCGTATTTTGTGCCAGGAGTTCGGTAGCGAGAAAACCATATGGACCTGCACCGCTTCCAATTTCGAGTGGGTTGGGAATATCATGATCTTCTCGAGGACACGGACCGACATCCCATCTTGTGAGGACCCCCATGGGAAGGGCACCGCGCTTGTATATGACATTGCTAGATGGCTTCCACCACACCAAGCTCTTCTCGCTGATGGCGCCGTGGAGAACTCCACCGGTATTGTAGGCGTGGTAATGACCTATAAGTACTTTAGCTTCTGAAAGGAGGTAAAGAGCGACCAAAAAAAGGGACTCACATTCCAGACACTCTAGAAAAACCGTTTTGAAATTCTCGATGCTCCGAATCTCCCAAAGGGCTCGATAATCCCTCATCACTGATACATGCAATGCCTTCTCCTCTATAACCCGGTTTGAAGCTGGTACAATACCCATCTTTGTCCAAGGAATGCCGACATCTTTTGCGAAAAAGACATTGCAAAAATGCAGCTGTGGAAGATGGTCGCGCCATCCAGACACCTGCTTGCGGAGGGTATACACGAGCTCCTTTTCATGCGGCTGTGACACAGGTAGCCAGCCCATCTTCAACATCTGGTATTCACCAGAGACGAACCCTTTCCCCCACCCCTCACGGACGACCAAAGTACTTGTACCGTCGCCGATGACGCCGCTAAAACCGTCGACCCAGTCTTTGATGATGAAGAACCGAGTGTCGAAACTTTTGTCCTGTGGAGTTTTCGGAAATACTAAACAGAGATCATTGACGTAGTCATCCGGTCGATTAAGTGGCAGAAAGTCGAAATACGACTCGGAGTTCCGGCCGCGGTCAACGAGGGATTTGAAGAAGGGGTTGAAACCTGCATGTTGCATATCACATTGGTTTAATGCGAGGAGGACAAGGGCAAGGTATTTGATCCCGCCTTCGGACAGAAAGTCGACCGAGATAGTTCGTATGACGGCGTTGCGGTCGAAGTACCACAGAGACACGCTTCCTACGTCGAAAAAGAGGCCAGTAACATATAAGCGGTCACAAACGTGAGAGAGGGTTTCCACGGCGTAGCTGGCGAAGCGCACTTGGTCGTCGGTGAGATCGTTCGTTCGCCTGACTCTCTTGGAGCGGTGGAAATCGCGATCGTTCTGGCCGTCGCGCAAATTTTCTTCAGACCGTTGGCGCTTAAGGGTAGTCGATCCAGCCGAAACAGCTTGACTGGGCGTGTACCAGTGGGAAGGTAGCACATTTTCGGTGGTCCGGTACCCACCTTCAGGGTGAGTTGGGCCTCCTTTTCGATAGGTAGATATCTTCTTGATAGTACTGAATTCCGCGAACGCCTTTATTACCTCCCATCCTGGCGGACCGTCATGTTTGGATTTCCAAACCCGCACCAGCGCAGGATCGCGCAACGCAAATATGCTTTCCATCTCGTTCTTAAACTTCGAGTCCCAAAATGCATCGTCGATATCCCTAGGGTCCATCTTGAATTGAGCGTAGACCTCAAGGAGGAGGGTGGAGGCGAGAGATCGGAAGGCGGTGTGCAAGTTCGGACGGAATACACGCTCTTTGTGGTCGAAAGCGGCTTGATACCGGTCGAGAATACTCGGGGCCAACTTCCAGTCATGCGAAAGAATGGCCTCCACCTTCTCGGACGGTAGACCCCAAATATGATGGACGAACTCCTCGATTGAAATGTCTTCGTGCAGATGCTTCGAAAGCGTTTTCTGAAGTTCTTCCAAATAACGAGGATGTCTTTCTTCACAATCGTCCTTCCGTGCAAGAAAGCTGAGCGCTGTGGAGGCTAATGCATCGGAGGTTAGTACATGAAGTCTTGCGGTGGGGGGCACTCACTCCACGAATAAGCATCAGCGTCAGGGAGACAATACTCGAATTTGAGGGCGGGACGAGAGTCTTGCATGATGAGCAAGGTTAAAAAATGAACACAACCCGCTTTCTGCAAGGTCTTTTATAAGCATCAAGGCCATGTTCAACAGCCGGTGGTAATTCTGGCCCATCTTTGTCTCGCAGGTGACGGTTGTGACATATTGGGCCAAACCTCAAAGGATGTTCAAGGAACGGAATTCTAACAATCGCGGTTGAACTTTCGGAGTACAATCAAGTTTTTCACGGGGGCATGTACATGGATTTCCTTTTCGGGGAAGCGTCATGACGTCAACGATGTACGTTCCAAATCCTCTGAAATAATTGTTCCATCCTAAATATTGAACGCATCTCCGAAAGTCGGACTCACCAGTTCGAGTTAGTATGCATACAGCGCGAAACCATCAAGAAACGTCACAGAAGTTGTAGAACTGGGCCTGACCACTTCGCAACATGACTTAAGTACAGTCGCGGACAAACAAAGTCGACAAAAAAAATAGAAGTGTTTTAGTGCCCCCGAAAATGGTCGGAATCGATGCCAATTGATGAGAGGATTCCAACCATACTAATTTCATCCACTTTCATCGAGCCAATATCTCAACAATTACTAAATAAGGTATATGACCCTTGAAAAAAATGGCCGACCGTGGGAATTGATGCAAAAATCATGAAAAATAGTGGAATCGACTCCTTTTGATGAGAGGGGAATGATCCTGTACAAATTGAAAGCTTTCATCGACACGTTTCGGCAAAATAAATTTATTAATGGTCACCATAAATGGCAACGGCTTGGTAATCAAGTCAAATTCAGCCTCCGCTCGGACCAGGCCGAAGTCCCTGGGTTTTCCATAACGTGCTCTTATCAGAACCTACACCATTTTAAGCAATTATGAGATCAATTATGATGTTGAGGGTCAACGATTAACCATCCTCAAAAATTTGAGTCATTTTTGGTCACTCAGGACCCTGAAACCAGGGTATAAATTCCAGATATTGGGGCCAAAAATTTGGCCGACCACATTTGCTCGTGGGAAAAACTTCGGAGATGTGTTTTTCGATGTATTTCGATGAGCTGAACAAGATTCTGAAAACAGAATGTCAAATTATTTCTCTGGTGACAAGATATTAGACAATTTCCTATTTGTTGACTTTGTTTGTCCGCGACTGTAGGACTCGGAGAACTCAATGTTGGTGAAAGCATAAGTGTGTTTGATACGAAATCGACATGGAATATCATAAGTACGCATACCATCGGCTTCGCTACAATCCTATCACCCCATTCCAACAAGCGCCATTTAAAATAACCTCCAAATTAGAAAGTAACAGGGCGGTGGGCGACGAAGGTCGAGCGGAACTTGGTCACACGATGAGGAAGGGGGAATTTCAAGTTGGGGGTAAGGAGCTGCTTGATGTATGGGCGGCGGAGATCCTCGGTCTTCTCGACCTCGACGACACGGAGGATCTAATGGAAATAATCAGCCCACGATTCCCACCAGCCTCGTAATAAAGTTAGCGTACGTGGATCGACCTGAAACGGGCACGATGCCTGGCAGCCATGTCCTGGTAGAGGCTCTTGACCGCATCAGCACGTGAAAGGTCACGGAACTCCTTGTACATGTTGTGGGTTCCAGAGCGGGAGTCGTAGCGGAGCCAGATACCGAAGTTCTTGACCTTCAAAGGCTTCTTTTCGTGGATCTATTCAGAAAGAAGACGCAAAAGCGAACAAGAGAATTGTAACGCAAGAGCCCTAAAGTCAGCAATCCCATTCCGCCTGCCTCTTGAGGGCTGCAAGGGATATCAAAGTGATACATACGACGTTGACACCGATGATTTCGCCATTGGCCTTCTTGACCTTTTTCAATTTCCTGAGGACAGGGTGAATATGACTTCCAGAAACACATTTAACACCAGGCGCACCTCAGGAAATACCAGAAGCGGGACTTTGCAACGACCTCGTCGGGCGCAAAGATGCGCATGCGGTAGATTTTGGGAGTCGGGTCCGACTCGGTGGGTAGGTGGCGGCCGACGACTTGATATTCTTGAAGACCCATTCTGTAGGGAAAAGAATGAGCAAAACTTCAAAATTGAATCGCAGTGCGAAGATCCCGTCATCCAAAGTCCAAAACATCCATCCATCCGTTTTCTTCCGTTTTTCGCTCAAACAAGCGACAAAACATGCCCTAGGAGCCTTCCTCTACATGCAAAATCAGATTGAGAAACTCACGTTGTCGAGGATTGGATTGCGGATGGATGACGCCCGAGGTCGGTGGATTTGTGTGGACAGCTTTGGGAATAATGTTTGTATGTGATTGCCTAAGTTCGGCATCTCGGCATTCTCTCATACATTTGACTTCGAAAGTCGAAAGATAATAGTTGGACAAGAGCTACAATTACAGATGCACATATTCGATACCAAAAAGCTAAGAAGATGCGATGCGCGGAAAGAATCCGGGGGAGAAATCTAGGCGGCAGAAGGAGAGGTGAAAGACACTCGTCTAACCAATGGCCATGTCCGTGACATCCGCAACTTTCGACGATGCTGTTGAGGCGCCACCGTTCGGACGCATTGAAAATATAACATCTTTGAGCACCTGGGCAATAAGACCGTGTTGAGCCTCAACCGCGATCTTCGTGCTGGAAAAAAATCGTTGGGCAAGAAATCGAGTAACAACAGATTTGCGAACCTATCCTTGACGCTCTTTGTCAATTGATTATCTTCCTTCTTCTTCTCCTCTTTCTCCTTTTGCTGAAATAAAAACGATGAGCCGGGACACGGCGGTAGAATATGGCGCACTTACCTTTTGCGCAGCTGTTACACCATCTTTCTCTTTCATTGTTGGGGGAATAACCTTGGTTATTGAGACAGCGTTCTGGGCTTTCGCGAGCTTCTGATGTAGATCGGCCAACTGGGAGACAGCGTACGCCCGATTCTATTATTTCTGTTCAGCGTCACATTCTAGAACGTAGGCAAGTGCACAAACCGAGACAAGAGGACTCTGACTCAGAGTGTTGACCCAATACTTGTTCCACAGCATGGCCAAGAGGTCATTGTCGAGAGACGATTTGAACACCTCAACCTCCAGTTGATAGTATTGGTTCGCATGGACACCAAAATCCTCAATCTTGCTCAATGGAATTGATTGATACTCAGACTGGGAGACATTCGGGGGGGTGTAGCTTTCGGGGTATGTGCGGAAGGCTCCGATGTCTACCTTTCCTGCAGAAATAGTGCGATTGGGGTCAATCTTTCGCAAACGTCAGCTAAGTTTGGACGACGGGAGAAGGACTTACCACGACAGCGACAAAAGGGTCTTGATAGGTCTGGTTATTGATCTGTGTATTGACATCGATACCAGAAAGCCAGCAACCATAGCCGGGATGGGAGTGATACCAGCCAATGGCATGTTCCAATCTTCCTGCCTGTTTCTCTTCGTTAGCCAGTATCCATACTTTGAAGGATCAAAGGCACACACCTTCTCACTCTGACTGATGTATTCAACCATGTACTCGTTCGCTTCATTGGCCGCATTGACGCGTGTCTCGGTCCCTTGCACCGGCAGCGCGAATGAATCCATGATGACCAGCGACCGTCCTATCACTTTCCCTTGCATAAGACCCATAATCTCATATGGTACGCCAGAGCGCGCGTGAATCACCTGAAAGATCTTGGATCAGACAAAATGGCACCACGCGAAGCGGACTCGAAACAGACCATCTTAATCAAGGCAATAGCAGAGATCTTGCAAGACTTGAAGTAATGTGGGCTAACGCAAAAGGATATCAGCTTAAAACACCTACGACGATAGCAGACAAGACGTTACTCATGCTTCCAAGGCTCTTCGTCGTTGATTTTCTTATCCGCCTTCGCATCATAGCGATATATCTCGTCCTCGGGGGATACTTCGCGAATGTCGTTCTCCAAGGAGAACGTCTTCAAAGCAGTACTCCTCGACATTTGGGACAATGGGCCGTTTGAGGTTGTGAGTCGATTAGGAATTGGTTTGGTTCAGGCTCTTGAAACAAATAGCCTCATGCCAAACTTGGCAACTCGAACTCTCAACAACTCACTGCGCACTTGCTGTTCTAGAGATAGGAGCCACTTGAGGAAGATCCGACGTGAATTGTCCGAGACAACATGGCTTTGATCCTGGGCTTTTCGTCATGCTGCGCGCCGCGCGCCCGTAGAGTCGTGTCTTCTGCCCGTACCAGCTCAGCCTCAGAATCTCTTCCTCAAATGCTTTCCCAATAAATCTACTTTTCGCAAGAAAGGATTGGACTTTCCACGAAATAAAACTATTTACACACTGGCAAGCTGGAAAACAGGAGATTTTCACGGAAACTTTAATCCCGGCCTTCTTTCGCCACGCCCGCTTCGCTGTCGATGCAGTTCATGTGACTGCACCATGCCCCCACCCATCGCGGATGTCCGCAACAGGACAAAAGCTAGTTGTCCAAGTTAGTCTCTTCCTACTCTATTTTGTGTCTGTTCCGACATTGATCATCACGCAGGCTTCTGCGCATCGGCAAACACGTGGAGCACCCCCGAGGTATAAAGATTGGTTTTCGGGGACGCTCCCTAATCTTTCGACATTTTTGCGCCTCTCAGAATGATCTTTGAGGTCTCTCTCGGTGTCCGTAATCTGCTCGCTTATGTCCTCGCGATAACAACCCTCTCGCTGTTTTATAAACGCGCCAGGATGAAAGCTACGCCTCCGCTTCCACCTGGTCCGCGAAAACTTCCTCTTCTCGGCAACCTGTTCGACTTCCCTTCCAGCTTCGAATGGCAAACCTTTCAGAGATGGGGGAAACAGTATAGTTTGTCTGACTCTTCGTTCTCAATTCCTCTCATAGATTCAATAATCTTTTTAGATTCCGATATTCTTCATTTGAGGGCCGCTGGTACATCCTTAATTATTCTGAACTCGGTCAAGGCCGCAAACGACCTTATGGAAAAGCGTTCGTCTTTGTACTCTGGACGGTATGCTATCTCTCCGTTATTTAAAATTCAACTCAACCACTGCAATCGCTAGACCCAAATTTACTCTTGTCAATAAAGTGTAAGGAACATTCCCAAGATACGATGCCACCATCCTTATTTTTTTCTCTTCTAGAATGGGCTTTTCATGGCTACTTCCGTTCATGCCATATGGGACGGCGTGGAAAGAGCGGCGCCGCCATTTTACGCGCCACTTTCATCCGACGAACAGGGGCTACAAAGATTCTGAACTTGAGTATACCAGACGACTTCTTCTCCAACTACTAGAAAACCCTGGAAGCTACATGCAACATGTCCGACAGTGGGTTGTTCGACACCATTCGGACCCGTAATCTCATTTTTGACTTGACCCGAATTCAGCGCCGTAGGCGGCATTCTTAATTCCGTCGCATACGGAACGAAAACGGAGCCTGTCAATGACTTGTACATCAACCTGGCCGAAGAAGTAACTGGACACCTGTCTGACAGTGCCATCCCCACCGCAGTGCTACTGGATTCAATGCCTTATTTGCTACCAATCCTCACCCCCTTCCTTCCGGGAAATGTGTTCAAGAAAACACGATTACAATGGGAAGAATTAGTTTCTAGATTTCGCGATGACCCATTTTTCAATGTCCAGCAGCTAAGGGTGCGATTAAATTTATTTTGTCTTATTCCTCCGATATTGATTTTGGCCCGTCGCAGATGGAAGGTCACGCTGAAGATTCCTTTGTTTTGCGTTCTCTTGAAGATTTGGGCGTCGCCAAAGAAGACATAGCCCAACACGCAATTATCAAAGACGTTGCGGGGACAGTGTTCATCGGTACATCCATCACCTCGTTTTGAAGCCCAGCTTGTTGAGAATCATTGCAGGCGGATCAAGCACTATCAATGCCTTGCTTCACACCTTTTTTCTGGCGATGACATGTTTCCCTGAAGCTCAAAGTAAAGCTCAGGAAGAGCTCGACAGAGTCATTGGCCAAGGACGTTTACCCGAAATCGAGGACCAGCCTCACTTACCATACCTGGAAGCGTTACTAAAAGAAATACATCGGTGAGAATTCCTTCTTGTGTCCTTGGTTTTGCTTCTAAGTGAACTTCTACCTAGTTGGCGGCCAGCAGGACCTCTCGGTAAGTGGTTACCTTTTCGGCCCTTTTTTGGTGCCTGACCTTAACTCTTAGGAATCCCACATTTCTTAGAAAAGGACGATGAATATAAGGGTTATCATATCCCTGCACAATCTATTGTCATCGGAAACGCTTGGTATATTCTACATCACTCTTTTTCAACCTCTAGCCTAATTTACCAATACAGGGCGATGATGAATGACGAGGCCGATTATCCTAACCCAGAAACTTTCAATCCAGAAAGATATCTGAAAGACGGATATCCCGACCTCTCCGTTCGTGATCCAACCTCCCTTGCGTTTGGCTTTGGCCGTCGGTGAGCTTCTTTAGTATAGCTCGCTTCTTTCTTTGGTCTTACGTGACTGAACAACGCTTAACTGATAGAATCTGCCCCGGAGCACACATCGCAAACACCATGTTATGGGTCATCGTCGCGTCTGTGCTTTCGACCTTTAATATTTCTAAACCCATCGACGAAAATGGGGTCGTCGTTGAGCCCAACATGGAGTATCATTCCGCAGTGACCTTGTAAGTACCTTGCTCCCGTCTTTCGCCGTTCTTGACCAGGGTCTCATGCACATTGAAATAGCCAACCACTACCTTTTAGGTGTGCAATCGAAGCCCGTCATCCTGGGGTCGAAAGTCTCATTCGCGCGGATGTCGTTAATTTTGATTTGGCCGAGTAAATTTTGAATACTTACACTATTAATTCATGAGTGGCGCTTGTTATAGAATTGCCGTAGGCATAATTACCTTGAATGTCAACTCAAGGGGGATATAGGACGATTTTGGAAAATCGTAATGACAGTTCGTCATCCAGTTCCGCAGGCAATAAGATTTTAAGGAGCTGTCTATGAAACGTCAAATAAAAACGTACGTTTAGGATTCTTCCTCACTGGGTGGTTATCTAGTTTTCCGGGGCGGCTCGGAGCTCTATGCAATCGCTCATGTGAGGCATGGCAAACCCAGCTGCGAGTGGAGATCTCCCGCCGTCATCGCATCGTACACTGAAACTATTCAGACCGCCTGCCAGTAGGCAAAGTTCCAATCCCTTGTTAATAGTCCAGTCTGATTAACTTGTTGGGACCAAGGTTAACATTTTAGAGATACATGGATCAAAATTTCATGTTACGGATTCTTCATATCATCGGACGTGTCACTGTTAAACTGCTCGGAGTTTCCCAGCGGCAAAGGCGCTGCCATCTCTCAGGGCATTGTCCTCTCGAAGCCCAAGATACTGTCCCCCAGTTTTGCACATTGACCAATTAGACCAGTGGTTTGGAGAGCGGTCCGCGGCAACTGCGCCTATTATGCCACCGGGATGTTAAGCGTCCCTACTGCGTATTAAGAGCCCTTGAAGTGGTGCCAGTGGCTTTCATTCCAGAGGTTAAACGAGGTACGTGGTGCATGCCAAATAATAGGCCCCTCCAGGTTCGTCAGAGAGAATGGAACAAGAGACGAAGATTTCATATGGATATCATCGGTGCAAATAGCATCAGGTCGTCTTTGCTTTTGGAGGTATTCTTGGGGATTCCAGGCATTAAAGGAAGACAACTGGCTGAATGAGATATCGGGTCAAAGTTTTCTAGAGAGATAAAGGAGTTATGAATTGATATCCTGCTACGGACGCGTGCTCGTACGCACCTCCAACCACGAATTTCAATTTATGTAATCGATGAGCCTTTGTGCTGGAAGGAAGAAATCACACTCAAACGGGGTTCGCTGTCTTCATTTGGCCCATGAAAGGCCCCAATATCTGGTATAATTTGCAATGACAACGGGCTTCTCTACACAGACGGAATTGAAGACGAGAACGGAAGGCACTGCCCTCGCGATCGCGGCCCTGCAGTCATTCTATCTGCGCGCAGTATTTCCGAGCAGCACCAACAATTCGTGCGTCTGCGTCAAGTCTGCGTGTACTATGTATGGACTGACCACTCCCAACGAAATCCCCACCTAAACGAACAAAAAAGGATTGATTAATGAATCACTGGAGCACGAATTGGTATAGACGCTCACTAATCGGCATTCAACAACTGATATTGTAACCCCTCCTTCCGCAATAAACCTTCGATGATTTTCATGGCTTCGATGACTCTTTCCTCCTCAAGCCTTTGCCCGACAACTTGCACACCCACGGGTAAACCATGCATCTCAACAGAGTCGTAATCCGCATATGCCCCTCGTTCGATCGCGTTGCGATCTCTAGAACGGAGGCTCTCCAATTTATCCAACGTCCCATCAACATGTGTGATTGGTAGGACACCGGCAGAATAATCCAGCTACGTAGAGGGAGTAAGCAAGGAGAATTGTCGGCATGGTACGGAGGGATTACCAAGTTGAATAGAAATGTATAACCACATGCCGAAAAGCCGTTTTTCATGCCCCCATGTGGTACAGCGGGAAGCGCGTTCGGAACTGTGAGCACAAAATCTAGTTTTCTTTCCTGCCAGAACGCCCACCACTGGGCCTTGTATTCTTCTCGCTTGGCAACGAGGGGCCAAAAGTCCACGACGGGTTTTGCGTGCCATCCATCGAGAAGACCAGCGTATACCTCGTCGCGTTTGATATACCTAATGTAAAACGTATATAGTTTGCGTAGGAAGCTGGGAAGGCCAAACATGCGCATAGCTTGCACCATGCCTGCGTCGTTGTGTTCGAACGCTCGGATAGGAGCTGTCGCTGTTTCTCCGCCATCAGCGAGGACAAGCCGGGATCCGATCTTCAAGCCTTCATATGGGCTTGGAGGGTTTCTGGAGACAAAATAAGTTCTAGGTGAGTGAATTGAAGTAATTGAAGTTTACGAAACTTCTTACATGTCAACAACCTCATGGCCGTATTTTCGGAGGATATCGACCACGATATCCAATGCCCGTCTGCATGCCGGGGAAGGAAGTACAACACCTGAGTACGTACCAAGATCAGTGCATTAGGAAGGCATGTATAGAAATGTGATCAACCGTCGTCCCACATTACACCCCAAGTTAATGGCTTCTTCGACAAGTCGATATTTCTCCACGGAATTGGGAGGCACTAAGAATATAACTTAATAAACCTCCTGAACCGACGACACAAATATTGACGCACAGAGTGATCGTATTTCCAAGGCTCCATGCTCATGACTGCCTTCCAAAAATACTCGAGGTCTTCGAGAGTGCGGGCCATAGGAGAATATACGGGAGCCACGCCTTCCTGACCGGGCATACTAGTGCTGCTCCCCATCTTGAGAAAACGCCCAACAGACGCCTTGACGGTGTAAACGCCAGAATAGTGTGCTGGTACTCTTACAGAGCCCGCCACGTCTGTTCCAATCCCGATGCGAGACCCGCCATAAGCAAGGAGCGCAGCTTCGCCACCTGTTGACCCTCCGGGACTATGCGTTTGCTTGTGTGGGTTGGTCGTCTTCCCAAACACGTCAGATGCGGATTCGAAGGACAGGAGGGTGATGGGAATATTGGTTTTGACAAATGGAACTGCTCCGGCATCCCGCAAGAGGCGAACGAGAGCGGAATCCTTCTGAGCTGGCCTCCCAACCCAAGCTGAATAACCGATGCACCCATCCCAATCTTTGACCCCCACAGTCTGTTCAACGGTTCAACAACGCAGCTTCCATGGGTTATTTGAACACGCACGTCTTTCAGGCTGACAGGAATTCCTGCCAACGGACCCTCTTTGTTACACTCTTTCGCCCACCCCATGGCGGGGGAAATCATGATTTCGGTCAAGCAGTTGGTTGCTTTATGGGCTCTAAGCGCCTTCTTTCCGTAGGCCGTGAGGATTTCGACAGGATCCTGCTTCCCAGACTGCACCTGTGTTACTAATTGCTCGACGTTTGCGTTTAGAATTTGTCTCTCCTGTCCATTGCTGGGTTCACGGAATATTGGTGGTAGAGATCTGATCCTTTCTTTCCGTTCCTCTTGCTTTGTCTGACTGAAGGGACATGAATCCGAGATCTATTACGCCGAACTTGACGTGATGCTCACCACGCGCGACGATGACTGAGCCATGCGAAGAACATCTTGGCAACGTGAAAGTGTGTTCACGCGACCAGATGTGACCGTCCAATGATGGCGCGGA
>Ga0307517_10010650_pt1 | contig 12841 bp, 14 predicted proteins | sample 23_EM_MG_FD_194515 | JGI IMG/M metagenome (GOLD analysis project Ga0307517, IMG submission 194515) | Populus trichocarpa ectomycorrhiza microbial communities from riparian zone in the Pacific Northwest, United States - 23_EM | ecosystem: Host-associated > Plants > Roots > Unclassified | place...
AAAGTTATCACCGATGAAACTTTTTCTCGCCATGAAGGTTTCGACCTTGCCGTCTTTGACGGGAGCAATTTGCCTCCCTCTGACCTCTCAACATTCCGTGTGCTCAAGCAGGAGACATACAGTGTATTCAAGTCAAGAGTTGCTCAACACTTCAGCTACCCCGAGAGCCGGATCAGGTTATGGGCGCTGACCAACCGTCAGAACAAAACGGCGCGACCGGATGTGCACATCCCCGAGGATAAACCTTCACTGAGTATGTTATATGGTCCCCATGCAGACTGTTTCTGACAACGTTCTCTAGCGGTTGGGGCGATCCCCAATAACATGCGGCGGCTGGGGGGTCTTTGGTTGTATCTTGAGGTCCTCCCAGATCCTTCCGAGGTGGGTTATCTATGTATCTCGTTCATCAGAGGTGTTATGTTGCTTACTTACATCCACGCATGAAGAGAATCTGGTTGGATCACGTCGGAACGATCATGATCTTCCTCAAGCATTTCGATATCGCTACCCAATCACTCTTCGGATCTGGAAAGATATATATGCCAACAGCGAGCAAAGTGGGCGATCTGGTCCCGATCATCAACGAGAGGATGGGATGGGCATCTGGGACAGCACTGAAGCTCTACGAGGTAGCCAATGGCACGTTTTCACTGACATGACTTGCTAATTTGTCGTCCTTCCTAGGAAGTCAAGCCTGACATGATCATGCTCCTGAAGCCGCAGTTCACCTTCCCCCAGAGTGAATTCCAAGACGGAGATATCATCTGCTTTCAGGTTGATGTTTCTGATCAGGAAGTTCGCGACCTTGAGTCCCGGGGACTGTGCTCGAACCCAAAACAATTCTACAAGGTACTGCAGGATCGGGCGACGGAGTAACAACCCGTGGAGGACCATTGAACTATGCTTGGTGGAAGATCACAGCGCGCGGCCCAGTGCAGAGGATATCATATCCTTTTTGAACGACGCTACGGTGCTCTCGTATATGAGAGAGTTCTTATTCGTGATAAGGGGGCTGAACAGTATGTACATTGATGGTACCATCTTCACTCGTTGTTCTTCATAGGTGTACCCCCTGTCACATTTGTTTACCAAGTATCGGCAACACATAATTCAGAGTCCACGGAAGAGAGGTATCCGCGAACAACGACTTCACAGAAGTAGGCGTTTCCGACGGCACGAGGTCGACAGTCGCCAGGTGACTGAGCAAGGAAATATACCTTGTCGAAGGGAGCAGGGCTCGCGATGGCTGCGATGGCTACGGGAACGGCGATGAACTTTGCGGAGAGAATCACTGTAACGAGTGGGAGTACTTCGAGGAAGGTCGGAATTTGGGTGATAGGGGAGGAAGGACCGTGAGGAAGTCTACGCTGTTCTGGCCCTCCTTTTAACACCTACTATGACCACAGTGATCTCGGTTTACCCCATACGCTGAACAGCACGCAACAACCCCCAAGCGCATACATACTACTTCATTACCAATGGCTGCCACCCGACCCCTCGATAGTTTACCCGCGTCGGAACAGAAGTTTACCACCGATACGGTTCGGGGTTGTGCCCAATACAGGTACCCCTCCAAATCTCATTGGAATTCCCGGGTTGACCTGAGACGGACAACCGATGCCAAAGGGTGGGAATGGAAAGGCCCGTGCCGTGAATTCCTGGCGTTGCAGGGGGCAAGGATGAACGCCATCGTCCCATGTTCGGTCCGCGTGGTTCAGGTGCAAATACGGCGCCTCCGCAGACTATGCAGCGCGGAACGCGGCGGATTCGGAAGGGGTGTTCGTACCGGCCTATGAGTACGCTTCACGTTTGAGAACTTGGGTGAATTGGTCAGGGTGGGTGTAACGCCCATATTGGTTTGGTTGAAGTTGACCTTGCTACTGGGGAATTCCGCGAACCGACCAAAGTCCATCTCAGGTTTCTGGTCCTCTCAGGCTCGGGCAACTCGGGCGGTTCGCTCTCGACTCATGCTCATCTATGGAGGCTGTAGGGTGCTTTCAAAAATGAATTATCGGGTTACAAACGACTGTATGGCACATTCGATGCGTCCCGTATATAAATTCCTCGTTAACCGTTTGTCTCACCTGGGTATGACAACACGAAATAAATGCATACGGCCGCCTCCAAGCGGTGGAGTCCACGCAGTATTTTGACATGTGCCGTCATCTGATAGTGAAGTATCCTACGAATCAAGTGCTCTTGTGGCGGTGCGGGCTCGACTTTGGCAAGGACAAACAGATGTAAAATTGTTCGCATTGAACGGCTGCGACGTGAACGTGGTTATGCCAGAACACTACAATGCCTAAATCTCTGATTAGCGCTCTACTCAAACGACTCGAGAAAAGGCCAACAACGCCAGATTGTCGCGTATTTTCCTCCGTTCCATCAGGTTCCGTTTACATTGCAAAACCCCCCACTGTACCAGCGTGACATCAGAAACGCGTCGGAGGCGTTTGTATGGCCTCACGGCCAACATGACCCCCATTCATGCTGAATCCTGAGTCTGCCTCGAAAGCGATTGGCCGGCGAACGTGACATGTAGTAGATTGAGGTCAATGACTTCAAGACTGGTCTTGAACCCCTCAGATACCGACGCCTTCGCGCTCACCTCTTTCCACGGATTAGATTCTTGTGTATGGGGGATACGACCGTCACGCTGGCAAACCGAGCGCCCGAGGACCGGCGACAGTTAACGGCATATACATAGAAAGGGAAACGGATGTAACATGGGAGGCAGGTCGACAACGTGGGACAACAAAAACGAAACAATGCACGGGTACAGAAGGTCAGCTAGTATGAGAGAGAATGGCTCAGACGCGGCAAACAGGGTGAGGAGGAGGATATCTGAATAAACTTGGGAGGTACCTGAGGATAGGGAGTCAATAGGCGTAGGAAGTAGCACCGTTTAGAGCTCACCGTTGGCTTGTTCAGCTCCTTCCGTATTTCCGGAGGAGCTCTGTGCAGTTCTTCACTTCCGCCGCAGCCCCAACCTTCTCATATAAATCAGCAGCGCGCAAAAGCTCGGACGTGGCCTCTTCGAATCGATGTTGTTTATACCAAAATCTGGCCTGCAATTCCATCGCGCGGCCCAGGTTGTACGCGTTGTCGACCGAGTGCGACTTGGCTTGTTCGACGTGAGCGCGTGCGTCATCGAGCCTGTCTTCATCGGAAAACAGCTTCGCCAGGGAGTAATGAACCAAAAATAGCTCATCATGCCAGTTGAAAGAGGATGCGATTCCGAGGGCTGCCTCGAGGTGGTGAATGGCCTTGTCCCGCTCGCCCTTTGAATGATATATATTGCCAAGAACACGATGAGATCCGCAGACCAGAAATTGCTCGCCCCCCTCCAGGAGATCGATCGCGCGGGATGCGGCTTCTTCTGCGGCGTCGAGCTGTTTGTCGTCATACAACAGCCAAGCGAGGAAGTTCAAACACTCTGCTCGTTTCGCTTTGTCCCCGAGCCGTTCGAAAATTCCCAAGGCTTCTTTTGTTTTTTGTATCCCTTCCTCGTAGAAGCCCATTTCCCGATTCGCATCAGATAGGCTCACCAACGTTTGAGCAACCCCGTGGTAGTTCCCCCGCTCTTTCTCAAGCTCCAATGTGTGAGTAAGGACCCGTTCGCGTTCCACTTGATTTCCAACCCTTCCAAGCAACTGTCCGAGGTGGTATAAGCATCGCGGCTTGGAGGGATGGTCGTCTGGGAGCCCCTCAATCTTCGGCCCCAGCTTGATTAGCCGGCATTTGTGCCAAAAGAGGTGCTCGATGAAATTGGCGCAGGCTTCCCAAACATCGTCCGAGTTCTTGTCGATGGTTGTGAATACATCAAGCAGGTGCTCGATGTTTACGTCCTCCGACGCGATCCACCGTGTTTCTCCGAACTCGAGCTTGCTCGGATCAAGATCGACCGACATCCGGGTGAAGTAGCGTTCCTTGGTTGTGCGGAGGAGTGGAGACGACCTCGGATCCTTCGGAGAAAGATAATCTCGGAGCGGTGCGAGCATCGTGATGAATCCACTGCTTCGATATGTCAGGGAAAGAATGCAGAACTTGTCAAAGGCGTTTGTTGCATTGGGGGTGGTGGGGAACAACCAGTCGAGGTTATTCTCATCGACACCTTGCGGGAAGAAGGCAACGACTCCGAGAAGCCCCCGCGCGTCAGGGCCAAGTTCTTGGAACATGGGGGAGACGAGTGAAAGTTCGATGGTGGTAGCGAGGCTCCTGCTATGTCCCGCCTGGAGCACATCCGTTTGGTGTCGCTCCCACTCTCTGGCCAGCCGATCGTTGTCCCATTTGTTTTGATGCGCAACAGTGGCCAGTAGGGTGACCGAGAGCGGATGGAAGTCGAGCTGTTCGAGGATGTCGTTGATGAGGTCCGGTCGATCGTCATTGTCATAGATACGGTGGAAGGTGCTGTGTGCGGCATCCATTGATAGCGTAGGGACGTCCAAACACTTGAAATCCGGTGGGATAGTGGTGATACGGGATGTGATGCAGAGCCAAATGTTGTTGAATCGGCTCAGCTCCTCCACCACACTGTAGATCTCCCGGGCATTGGCTCCCTGTAGGTCAAGAATGGATTCCACGTTGTCGAGGACTATAAACATTTCGTTGGAGGATAGGGATGGTCGGAGGGGGATCAAGTCCTCGGATTTTTCGACCCCAGCACCGATAACCTCCGAGAGCCGGTTGAGGAAATTGGTGAGCGAAGCGGGGAACTGGTCGCAACGGATGAATCGACGGTGATCACCAAACTGTTCCTTGATGCGATCGTGGTGGAGGACAGCCAGGGCGATAGATGTTTTTCCGATCCCGCCTGCACCGACGAGAGCAATCGGCGTATGATTTTCAGCTAGGCCGACGATCCTCTCGATCAGTTCGTCGCGTCCGAAACAGGCCCTCGGTGGTGGGGGAGGCAATTCTCCGGGAGAGATCCTGTGCGAACATAAGACTGTGGATCTCATGGTATTCGAAACCGCTGACCTGGCTTGAGTCTTGGGGACGGTCAGCATTCTGTCATCGAATGGATGGAGGGTCGCACTTACTGAGTGATGTTGGTATTCAGTGGTTTTCTGACGTGACGATATAGTATGATGTATATCCGAAACCATTGTATGAGTGTTGGTCGCCAGCTCGGTCTGAAAGGGATCAGTTAGCGACAACCAAGCAAAATGACTAAACGCACGTTGAATACAAGAAGGATCCTGTTGAGGTCAGACTTCCAAACGGCGATCGTCTCCTTGTCGTTCTTCGCATGGAAAAGCCGAGAGATTGGGTTCCGTCTGCCCCGTTTGATGACTTTCATTCGGATCTCCTCCACGGTTCTAAAATCAAAAGCATCGTCATGAATGAGCCATCCAAACTGTGTATTATCGGTTTGACCCACGCAGTCAACTGATTTATCGCATCGCACACGGACTGACTGAGGTCGTCCAGTTTCCTTCCTTTCATTCCCCAGTCAAGACTTCTACAGATATCAGCACAGCTCAATCCGAGCTCGACGTAATCCCGTTCGTTAATCATCGAATCCTGGATACATGTGAACCTGAGGCCCGTCGCCGCAGAATAGGAAGAAACGTACCCTGACCATTGTCAGAAGGACACTGACACTGCCAAAGACGGCCTTGACTGGTGTGATACTAGCGATCTCCTTCGCGAGATCTAGACCATCGATGGCCGCATTCAACGAGGAGAGAGCATCGTCCCGCCTTCTCGGTCGTTGGGACTTTGTATCCATCGTCGGAAATCGAGGTAGCTGCGAGAAAACGGTGTGGCGCGCAGGCTGTGGACTCCCCAATAGAGATGGGCGGCCATTTTCGTCATGACACGCCTCGTGCAAACAATCGTGATCGGCTTCTACCTCTTGAAACCGTTCACCCATCTTGCCAACGCTCTCTGTCCTCCCATCCCACCTCTCGTTAGGGTTGCCCAGAAGAAAAATCCGACCCATTACCCGCTGCTTCGGGGATCCCTCAATCACGCCCTCACCCGTTGCACCACCGGAGGCACACCATCGAAATACTTGCTCCAAGTCAACCACGCCATAGACGCAAACCGTGATGATTGCGTCGGGCGGGGCGCTTGAGGCGTCATTGCTGGCTGTGATTACATTGAGGACTTTCAAGAGAGGACGTTGCGGGAGGTCGATGCTGTCCCAACGCGAACTCTGGAACAAGACCGAACCCACATCAGCCTCAATCCGGGGAGTGTGCTCGTCGTAGTATCCGTATCTAACCCCCCAACACGGCGTCAACGCTCAGGTGGATGCCACTATGCGATACTTGGCCAACCCTTTCGTCATCTCCGCCACGCTCATCCCATGCTCAGACATCCTCCGCACCCTGGGTGGGCCTCAAGGAACACCATCACCTGCTCCGCAACCGCATCATATATTATCTCCCAGTTCGGCATCCTCGGCATCCCCGGCGACCCATAACGTGCTCGCTCCTCTTCGTCGCTAACACCAAGACGGATGCGATTGAATGGGCTGTGCGGGGGATCGATTACGGAGAGGAGTCACGTTCAACCCCCAGGAGATGACAAGTTCTCACGCGGTGCGAGGACGCGCAAGGAGCGTAGACTGGCGCTTTTGCAGGTTTGATTCCTCAGCCCCACCCGTAAACAGAAGGAAAATAGCAAGTGCGTTTTGGATGGCAGCAGCAAATTCAAGAGGTCCGCTCTGCCCCCACGTTTGTCAAACTGTATAACGTATGTGAGCTCTCAGCTGGACAGATTACAGGCCTGACGGACATCCTTCACAGCTACTCATTAATATAGAAAAGGAGATTGGGGACTCCTCGCCGCGATTCCAAGAACTTTCACGCAGTCCGAAGTTCGTTTACCACCATTCTCCATTCGTCCTAGACCGATTCTAATTTCCTTTGGGTATAGCAATGACGAACGGTCCCCGGCAAAAGCTTCTGTAGCTCGTGAACGTCTCGTGGAGGTGTTTACGCGTTACGGCGCCGCCGCGAAGCTGATACGGAACGGAACATGCGAGAGATAGCTCCCAGGACCGTGTACAGACGGCGATCCTCGCAAGGGCGAATCTATTCCTACGGAAGAATATGTTCCCGTTGCTGATTCGGACACCCTCCCTCGTCCGTTTCAATCATCGCAGAAACTGATCGGGCACGCAGTTCCTGTCACCAGCGCGCAAAACGAACTTGGGTTTCCTCTACACCCTCGTCCCCCACACCAGCGCTTAGCGAAACCACGATTGACCCAGGTTTGGAGCTGGCTCGCGCGTTGCAACTGTTGCTGGAGTGAGAGGTGTTGTTGGGGACTTTTGTGCAGAAGGCGACAGCTAAGGGGAAGCTTGAGGATGTACAGATTTTGAGGGAGAATTTGAAGGAGATTAGGGGACAGACTGATAGGATCGTTGCGAACGCGGAGAGAGAGCAGACCTATGGGAAGGGGAAGGGAAGGACGTGAACATCTCTTTTATACTTATTCCCTTCTTAACCTCGGTTGGTGCCGTGGTTTTTGTTAGCAGGATACGCCGTCGTTGTACGGGATTGGAAGATCCGACGTCCGTGTGTTGTGAGCCCGTGGCTAAAGAGAAGTGCATGGATTTGGGTGAGGTTAACATGATAAGCTGAGCTCTACTCGCGGTACAGGAGTTCCGAACAATTGTGATATAAGAGAACAGAATCAAAGGATAGACAGAAACTTCAAACAATTCACAGACAAATTAATTGGAGGAAGGGGCACCGGGTGATCTACACACAACTGCGGGCACGGAAGAGGAAGCGCACACATGAAGGTCCTTAGAGTGACATCCTGCACATCCACATGTTAGTAGACGAAAAGGGGCGACGATTCTTGACGTACAAGTAGGGGCCATCAGCGCTGTCATGAATCCTTTGTACTGCCGCTCGCTTATGGACCCCGGTATCAACTTTGGCAGGACATCGTTCAGCCGCTGGATCAGATCCGCTCGGTATTCTGCCGCATCAATCCCACCCAGCTCCTCCCTGATCAAACGGAGCATCGCCGCACATCCCTTGGGTGATACATGACTCCACTCCGACCAGACAACAAACAGGTATGATGCCATGAGCTCAACATCCCTGAGATTCTGGACTCTTTGGACCACGTCCTCACTAGTTCCCTGTTCGAGACCCACACATCCACGGGGAAGAACAGATCGTTTCTTTAGCCAATTCCAAGCGGTTTCAGGGATATGATGTCCCAGTGTGTCGTCGTGCGCCATCCGGAAAAGCGCCCCAACCACTCCATGACAGACACTGTCTTCATCCGGGAGCGTAGAGACGGCTGTCATCCAGAATCGCATCGTGGCCTTGATATCACTTGCATACTGCAGGAGCCAGGGTTCATGTTGGAATGCGTCCAAAGTTGTGTACTTCAATGAAATGGGGAGCTCTGCTTCCAAAAATTGGGTGGCCAGTTTGAAAACCCGGTGAGAATCTCGCTGTATGGAAGGATGAGTTCCGCAGCTTACCTGCACCATTTTTTTTCCGTCGGGCCATATATAGTAGGAATGGAATCGTGACCTTGCGCTTAGATGTACCCATGCTTAGTTCCCCAAAAGGAGTAGTTTCATAGTTCCGAATTATCTCGGTGAAAAGTTGTTCAAGCCGCCTGCTGGTGTTGAATTAGCAGGGAGACGATAGTCATCGAGGTATAAACACACCTCTCGTCTGGTGCCACATTGTTGTCAGAAACATTAAAACCCAAACCGGTACCAACGATTATCAGGCAATCGATAACGACCGAGGTGGGAGGGAGCGTATCCTGGCACAGAAAACGGAGTGGGAAGTCGGCCAACCAATTGGAGAACCTAGGTTTATCCCCTCCCGTGCGGTGCTCGAACTGGGCTGCTTGGGCAAGAGCACGTGAAAATGGTACCAACTCATCAATTGATGGGTTATAACCACTCCAGTGAATATTCAGTTGTTTCTGCCAATCCTGGCACAACAGATTGTAGATCGTATTCATGACGACGGGGCATGGGAGACCCTGGAAGGCGCCATGAGATGGAAATATCCTCTTGTACCGTTGACGCACGTCCCTGGTGATGGTGGATGTTGGTTCCATGCTCGACAAGTGAGAAAGGGCAATGAAGAAAAACATGGCAGACATTTCTGCAACCTTTTCTGAACCGTGGGTGACCATTGTCGCAACACCATCACTGGTGGCAAAACAACTGCTGAAGAGATCGAAACAGCCCACAGTGACTGCGGAGGCGGTTGAGGAGTTGAGGCCAGTAAGTGAGAGAGTTGCTCCAAGGAAGTTGAGAGCCAATACGTTGATGGTTTTGTCCAACGATGTCTGGAGCATCCAAAAAATGCAGCGGATGTCCGATTTGTTGAACACCTTGTTTGTGGCGGGGGTCGTGTCGAACAACCAGCTACGGACCCTACGAGCGAAGTCGACCAACATCCGGAATGTTTCTCGTCCGAGGTGGAAGGTATCGATGGCAGGTGCGGTGAGTAGCATAAGGGGGTACGAGAGAGTCTTGATGATGATGCCATCCGTTGTGTCGCCCCACCAGATGACCAATACATGATAGATTGTTGAATGTCCGACGAACAGCCTGTAGGCCGAACGAAGCAGGCCTGAGACGTGACGAATAATGTTGGCTCCAGGAGTTTGATAAGGGCAGCTATCAGAAACTGCCCCCGCAACGACAACGAAAAGGTAGAGGAGAGCACCGAACGAAGTCACACCAAGCACAACGAACGCGACGGTGGTGTCGATCTCCCACAGGTATCGGGAGAGGGCACATCCCAGCAGTAACAGCGCACCCTGCAACAGCAACGGCAGCGATTCCAACACGTGGTTAAAATACCACGTCACGATGCCGTCCAGCTTCCGTTGCCGATTTTGGCTGCGTTCGATGGCCGGTCCTCGCTTGTCGATCGAAGCGTATCGGTTCAACCATTGCTTGCCGAGCATTGCGAGGAAAGCGGAGAGGAGAGAAGCGGCGAGACTGGTATACAGGATGCATTGAACTTGGATCGCCATTCGCGGAGGGCCGGTCCATTGTGGCAAAGGGGGGACGTCGCCACCAAAGGTAGTATTATCAATTTTGTGGATCAGGACACGGAGGAGAGCGGCGGTCTCTTCGTTTGGGTCCAGCTGGAGTTGGGAGTGGACCTGGATGATGAACGCAGAGGTTACGGCCGAGAACAGACCAGCCTGCCATTCGTGTCAGCACGTATCCGCTACATCTCCCTCCAGACGCACGAATATCAGGGTTGTTTCCAAGTCCCCATTATGCTTCCTCATAAAGTCCTCGTCATATTCGCCGGCTTCCTTGCGGTAGCATTTGTAGAATTCAGCACGAAAGTCCTGGGTCGACAGCACGTCGGTTCTCGGGCTATGGGAGGGATCTCAGTATGGATCAGGAGATGTGAGGCTGGATAGTACCCATCGACCAATTGCCCATCCAACACTGCATCACCTCTGCTCCCCCGTTCTCCTACGGGACCCCGACTGCATCGGGCGTCAGGGATACAAGATATCACTGATGAAAGGAACAATCGTACGTCGGTGCAGCGTTCTTACCGGTGTCATCCAAATCATTGGAGCCTCGGCGTTCCCTGCATCCAAGGCCCCCGCGCTCAGCGAGGAAACCGGCGAGGGCGTGATACAACGTACTGTGGTCTTGGAGTTTGGCCTTCCCCGATGACTCCACCGCTCCCGCCTTTTCTACTGATAGACGCCAACAGCGAATGAGCGAGGCAAAGTTGCAAGACTGGGAGATGGCTCACCCTTCCACCTTGATCCCTTGCAGACCTATCATGCGGACAAGTAGACGCCAGAGGAAAAAGTGACGAGCGGTGAAGACGAGCACGCGCGTTCTCCAGCCAGAGTCCTCGTGGGCGGTCAGCGCTTCAGCCAACGACGTCGGAACATTCAAATGCCACATGGGGAGCATCCCAGAGGCGCTTCGGAGTCGCGCTGGATAAAACGGTGGAACGGGTTCTCACTAGAACATATGGGTGTCGGCGTGAGGTTGAGAGCGGGAGGGAACTTCAAACGTCAGCGTTGATTCCACCTCGGGGGTGGGGTTAGGAAAGAAGAGAACCGAGGTGATCACGGACTCAAAAATCACCAACGCAACCCAGGTTTTTGTCATCACCTCTCGAAGAAGTTACTCCTACTTCATCTATTTCTCAGACTCCAACCAGTATTCTAGACAAAACACCCGATAAGTGATGAAAGGTACAATAGTTGCATCGTAAGAACGACTGAATGTGGGGGTCAACCACCCGCGTCACTTGGGCTCTCTTATAATTACTATTACTAGGTTTTCAGTGCGGTAATGGCGAGCACTGGCATCTCCAAACTATACACCATACCAAAGTTTGTAAATATTGGTTATCCGTGAACTACGTACTACGTTTGCTTGGTGGTGACCATGGACCCCATCCTTTATATCGGAACAGAAGCTTGCCACCGATACGGCTCGGGGTTGTACCCAATATAGGTACCCCTCCCAGTTTCAACGGAATTCCCGGGTTGACCTGAGACCACAGCCGATGCCGAAGGTGGGGTAGGAGGGCCCGTGCCGCGAATCCTCAACGTTGCAGGGGCAGGGTGAACCCCATCGCCCCATGTCCGGCACACGTGGTTCAGTGCTTCCGCAGATGACGATACTGCAGGGTGAGGAGATCATATGCAGCGGGGAACGCGGATGGAAAGGAAGCTGGTACCGGCCCATGAATGTGCTTCACGTTTGAGAGGTTGGTGGATTGATCAAAGTGGGTATTATGCCCCTATTGGTTCGGTCGGAGTCGAGCTTGCTGCTGGGGACCGCAAACCGAGCTCTTCATGACACGTCGGGGCGGAGTGGGACAGGTACGCCCAAGGGTCCGTCGGTTTCCAGGTCTTGGCCCTGATTCGATCAACTGAGGGTTGTCCGGGTGTCGATGAGGGAGTAGACGGGTCAAAGTCTGTCTCATCGAGTCCTCCGATAGGCGGTGGGGATCCAGGAGACTAAATGGAACTGCCTGACTCAATAATGAGGCCTTGAGGCCTGAGGCCGAGGGCGGACAAGTCTGAGTCGCTCTGCGGTGTTTGCCGCGACGACCCTCTCAGGCTCGGGCAACTCGGGCGGTTCGTTCTCGACGGGCATTGTGAACGTAACGTTGCGTGGGGAAGTTCTTGGACTCACGCTCATTTACGGAGATTGCAGGGTGCTTTCAAAAATGAATCTGAGGGCTACAAACAACTGTAGGGCACATTCGATGAGCCCCGTATACATACGCGCGGTACTTGTGCGATGGAATGAGGGAAAGGCTGCTTCGAACTCTGTGACCCGGAGAGACCTGCTTCATCTTCAGCACCGGTACACCAAGCCCTCCCTCGTGCCGGGGGCTTGGTAGGGAAGATACGTGGTCACGGTACCGTGTTGGGCATTGACGCTTAGAACCCGTCGCGGTGGTAAAGTTGTAGTTTCTGCCTTTTATCAGATGCGCTCGCCCCGCTGTATAGAGGGACTTACAGCAATGCGCCGTCTAAAAGCGACCATTGCCTTCCCCAACCGATACATACTCCTACAAGCGCGAGCCCATTGGCGGGGCCAGGTAAATTTGAGATCCTTAAGTTCGTTCTTTGCATGCATGAGAAGCGCGGAGCAACTAGACCACGGGTAGGCACGAGACAGTTCTGGAAGGGAAACTAAACTTACGTCTCAATTTACTCATAGATATCGACCTGTTGATCCTCGGGAAGTTTGCGGGTAGTGAAGCGGCGCTGAGACAGTACTGTCAGTCTTGAGGTCGGATTCAAGATAGGATATGAATCACATACCAGGACATGGCACGCGAACACGAGAATCATCGAAGGTGCTGCTCTCAGTACGATGCCACTG
>Ga0307517_10010651_pt1 | contig 12841 bp, 16 predicted proteins | sample 23_EM_MG_FD_194515 | JGI IMG/M metagenome (GOLD analysis project Ga0307517, IMG submission 194515) | Populus trichocarpa ectomycorrhiza microbial communities from riparian zone in the Pacific Northwest, United States - 23_EM | ecosystem: Host-associated > Plants > Roots > Unclassified | place...
ACAAGCAACGGCTTCCACTGGGAAACGTGAGGTGCTGGGATCTCTAGAAGTTCTGGATGGGGGAGATGTGAAGAGAGCAAGGCGGGGATGATGACATGAATTGGCGTTTTGGACGCCATTTTGCTGCATGCTTTGGAACTTTGCTTAGAAGGATTTCTTGCGTTTTTTGAGGGTCAATCACTGGAAATCATTGCATTATTTGTAGCATAGCCATTGTATATTATTCAGGCATTTGTATACACAATCAACATGCAATTCCAATTTTAACGCGACGCGTCACGGAGTGTGACAAAAACATGTGTTCGTGACATTGCGGGAAGTCGTGACTTGGCTCCTTCAACTCAAACGTTGTGTCGTCGTTGTTCAATACACAAGCTCAATGAGCCTTACATTCATCTCTACACCCAAGAGAACTACCAGTAAGACGAAGACGGCGTCTGTCTATCTCACACCTACACCCTCAAAGCGAAGAAGAGTATCACCACCACCTTCGCCTCATGTTCGGACAAGACACTCGACAAAGGATATCTTCGCTTGGACCTTCAAGGCTGATGCCATTGCTACCTGTTCGGTCAAAGATGTACTGGAAATGGAGGAGATTAACCAAGAAAGTATGCATGTCTTTCTCTGAAGGTTCAGTCAATTAAGGATTGCAACGCAATTAGAATGTGATTTCTTCTGGTTGGGATCGGTGCCATGTAGGGTCGTGAAGCTAGTTGGAATGGTTGTTGGGATTATAGTATACGAGAAGAAAATTCTTTATACTAGTGAGCTTTTCCCCCTCATTGTTTGCACTTGATCTCTCAACCTTTCCTGCTCTAGTCGACGACGGCACTGGTGTTCTGGATTGTCGCCATCTACAATCTCCCCCAATTCCTTTGCCAACGACGGAGACCGCAACCTCCAAGGATCAAATCCCTGAAAAGCTTTTACTGCCGGCAATGCCGACCCCAATCACAGGAATTGGCCAGTTTATCCGCGTAGAGGGCAAGGTTTACAAGACACGCGAGTCTCGGCAAATATCTGTTCAGAGTATTGGTAGGTTATCCTCTTAATAGCCAATTGAAATTAACTCTGATTCAACTGCTTTGCAGATGTGTGCGATTCTCCTAATGATGAACTCGTGCATATCAAAACCGTTCGAGAACTTCACCGGTCATTGTACTCGAAGCAAGGACCCTTCGTTATACCACCTTCAACATGCCCAACCATCCCTATCACCCCCAAGAAGCCCTATGCACCGCCTACCCCATCCACGGGGAAATCGAGCCTACCCTCCTCTGTTTCTTCCAGTCCAGTTAAACCGGAGCAATTCACCCAAGTATGTTCACCTTTTCAGAATCTTCAAACCTCGTTAATTTTTTTGCTGTAGTCACCGATAAAGCTTCGGCACCCATCCCGACTACACACCCGGGACCTTACTGAGAACACATTTCGAATATACGTCAAACATTACATGGATCATGCTCCAACAGGCGAGATCGACTACGATTCCGAAACTGAGATGGGGGGATCTTTGGACCAAACTCTATCAACACCCACCAAACGTCCACGGACAAATGAAACACCACGGCAGAAGCCTTGTCACTTGCAACACGATTTTACACCTCGACCTCGCATCCCACAGCCGATATTTAGCAAAAGCACGTATGTCGCATCTTCCCAGCCACCCACTTCCTCCCAAATGGATTCGTCACAAAAGGGATTTTCTTTGTCTTACCTTCGCCGTGTCCCTGAGCTATCGTTGCTAGCGTCGAGAGTGATTCATGCTGTTGCGCGGAGACGACAACGAGACGAACGGAAAAGGCAGAAGGAAGCTGGAATTCCTCCATCCAAAAGCCAGAAATCGTCTTCTTCAACAATAATCCCCCCGGATAAATTTGCTGCCAAGATGAAGCGGCTCTTCCAATGGGCCGTCGTCCAACTGCTCAAGGAGGGCTGCATCGTTCTTTGGGACGGGCCCAAGCGAGTTCACACGCACTGGTCGAGGATGAACACCAGTCTACTTTGGAAAGCTAACGCAACGACGTCAACGACCGGTGGTGACAGTACCCTCTTTAGTACCACCTCTGGCTCCTTGCCTCCCCCTTTCGCCGATGTGGACGATGACGACGACGGGATGTTGTCCGACCCCGATCCTAACGAAGAATCATACCTCCCGTTAACCCCCGAGTTTCTTGCTGATTTCGTTGAGAAAGCCATCAAGATGCTCGTGGACCATTATGAGAAGATGGGAAAACCCTACGCGGGCGCGACGAAGGAGGGTGTGTTGAGTGTGCTGAGGAAGGACGACCGATGGCGGTATGTGGGAGAATGGAGTATCGACGATTCGTTGGAATTTTTGAAGCGGGAGGGCAGGGTGTGGTTCCTAGGCAACGGGGGGTGGGATTTGACGGGCTGATTGATCATGAAGTTATGCTGAGTGGGGTTCAATGAAGGGATTTGGAACTGCATTTCGCAGATTGTTTTCCGTGCTCGATTTTTTTTTTCTGCTGCTGCTCTCTACCATTCTATCTGCGTCATAATTAGCTTAGATCTGTACAGTTTATTACACTTATTGTAGATTTTACAGTTTACTCACTTCTGTCGTCGTTGATGCGTATGTCTGAACTTCTGGCAGAGGGAGGAAATTGACGACAAGAGAAAATTTCGGTACAGTTTCTTATCATCATCTTTTCCTCCCTAACAGTGCACCTCCAGGTTTAATGCTTCAACGCGATAATTAGCACGTGCTAGGAATTCTAGATCTGGGGTATGGACCATCGAACCCCCCACAAAGTATTACTCTGAGCACTTGACCCATAAGCGCTAAGCGACGAGAGATATTCATGGCCAATTGGAACCCTTTCGATAACCGAAACCTACGCCTCGAACCTAATTCCATGCCTTACTTGGGGCCAAGCCGTTTGTGGCATCCAGGACGGACTTTACCGCCTCCTCTGAACCGCGATTTTGGCACTAGAAAAAGGTGGGGCCACCAAACCAGAAAAAAAAAATTCAACCACCCCATACCTCTTTCCAACAGTCGCGCAACGCTCCAACATTCTCCAAAAATTCCAACCTGGACACACCTCTACACAACCAACGTCGACGAGTGACTCACCTCTATGCCTTCACCACCCCCTCAAAACTACTCATACTGGCTGACGCACACTCGCTTCTGTCCCTCGCACCAACAATTACGCCCACCCAATCTTTTCCCGCCACTTCCATCCTCAAACTTCTTTGGGCTTTCTACTTGGAACTGGATATTGTTGTGTCCAATCCAGGACGGACGATGCTGGGCATCCAGGATCTGTTCGACATATTTTCCGGGTCTACACTCCCAGTGGCAACGGGGATACGAACATGACCCTGGCTACAAGACCGGCTTTAGAGAAGTAGTACCAGGATCAGGAAACAAGTTAACGAGGGTTGGATAGCGTAGGCCGGTTAGGTGGCGCAACGCGAGCACCCAGAAAGGTGCCCGCTCAACGCGCTTCCACTGCAACCTTGTTGATTCCTTCAGATCCTGGGATCTTGACGGCTTCGCTTTTCCTTCTCTCGCCTATCCCTCTCTTCATGCAGTCGCACTTCAAACACGCTCTGGAATCTGGACGAGTTCGCTTCCACAGCAAAGGTTACAACATCTTCGGCTATTTCATAGGGCAAGAGGCACTACGACCAACCAGCGACGAAGACTCCTGGGTCCTTCAGTCTACCAGCGAACAGAAAACACACCCAAGATCCCAAGAATCAGAAAACGTCGGCGCACTAGAAGAAATTTTCGATTTTGGAACTGGGTATGCTTAACCTCCCGTCGAGGTCGTCCACGCGAGTACCCAATAAAAGGTGTGTATTTCACTTCATATTCGGTTTTCGAATTACTCACATCAGTATACAGACCTCTCCTGCATCTTCTCGACCGCACACCCCACCCGCCCGCCGTTACCCCCGTAAAACAGTGAAGCGACGCGTGCAGGGGTTGGAGGGATGGGAGAAATGGGAAGCGGCGAAGATACTCGCGGGGTGAAAGCGGCGTGCGTTGAGCGGTTACGAGTACTGGGAGGTGTAGGAGAATGTGGGTGGGTGGGTGGCGGTCCGACGATGACGACCACTGATAATTCAAGTCGCACCACACCTGGAATATAAAACCTCAGCTCGTCCAAAGTAAAACCTACCCTCTCTAACTCGATCTCAATGCTCTCGTAATAACCTCTCTATAAAGTCATTTTTCGTTAAGTATTCGAGATCCTAAGAAAATGTACAACCAATGCTAGAAAGTACCCGTTTCCCTAATTTTTGGTGTCAAGATCTGTAGCTCCCTTTATCTTGTCCAAAAAATAGTCGGATCTGCATTTTATTTCTGGCAAACCTATACTCAAGGTGAACATTCAAAGGTTTGTGTTAGTTCTGGGCCAGTTCAGGTTGGTCGAGGCTTGGTTTAACTTGGTTGCGACTTGGTTTTGCCCGGTCATGACTTGGTTTCTCTTGGTCCGGGCTTGGTCCGAGCTTAGTTATGGCCTGGTTCATGGATATTTGTACTTCTGAACCCGCCTTCAGGTTCTATGGCATCCAAACGGCATCGGTTAGGCCGGGTTGGCGATCGATATCCGGGCCGCTAGCCGAAGCCCGTTTGAAATTCTGCGACACGTGACTTGTGTCGCAAAATTTCTAACGGGCTTCGGCCCTAGCGGTCCGGAAACAGTACTTGCGAGTCGGCCAATGTCCCCCTCAGTGTAGCACCTTGTATCAATGTTATTATGTTATTATGTCATTATCAGTAGCTAGCGAGGTCGCTATTTCGGTAGTTACCTGAGCTGCTTGACGCGGCCTTATGCAACGTAGTTAGCTAATAAATAATTCCAATTCCAAGTCATTACAGCTACATGCGAAACCGTAGGTACCTCTCAAAACTTTGGTTATCTGGGGCTCCATGATTAACAAGCCGCTTTAGGGCCCAGAGACCAAATAAAGGGAGGAACAAAAAAGGTGGCCCTGCGAGGTGGTGGTTTGTGTGCTCAAAATGGGATTTATCGTCGATTATCGAGCATCCTCACATCGCGACACTCCATGATTACCCTGGTGTGCGCCAAATGCAGCCATTTTCACACTTTAAGGCCCCAAAATAAAAACCAGGAAGGTACCTAGTCTATTAGACAGTAACCTAGGGCTTGCATGTAGCTGTAATTTATCAAGCTTCCGCTGAAATGTAAGTATGCACAGTACGCAGCTAAGATTTATTAAAACCAATTCATTTGGGTGATTGAGATAAGATAAGACGAACGAACGAGTAGCCATAGTACGAGGTCCTCAACATAATGAAAGGAGAGAAATCTACAGGCTTCGAGGGAAGAAGAATCCTTGAAGAAACAAACGAGAGAGAATCAGAGACAGGAGAATTAGTACGCAACCAGGCACTGACAATCTCTGCCCAGAATAAACAGAATGGGGAAATGAGTGTCGTTGAAGGGAATACTTAGGTGCACACATAAGTTATCACACAGCGATTCACACTCTTCAGCATCTGAAAATGAAAACCTTCAAGTTCTTCAATAATTCTCTGGCCCTCTCTTCATCTGTGCTATTTCCAACGCCTCAGGCCATTTAAATCAAGGGCCTACATGCACCAGTATTTGAGGGCAGGCTTTCTTCGATGTGTGCTGATCATCGGCATCTTCAATGGCGGCTTCCTTCTGCAAGTTGAGAGGCGTTGCGGCCTTTTTCTGCAGATCTGTGCAGACTTCCTTTAGTTCTACAATGCAGATATGCCACGTGTGAGGGCTTTCTTGCATCTCCAGCACCGAGCGCGAGGTGCGCTCAGAGTGCGCGGCTTTTCAATGGCGCTTCGCAAATCAGCGCGGGAACGAAATGTTCTATTTTTGGAAATCCATTGGGATATATTTTATTTTCTCGTAGATAACATACTTAATGGAGACCGGAATATATCTGTTTATTGAGATTTGAGAAATAGAGAGCATGTATATCATACATTTGACTAAACTAGGCCTGCACCTGGCCCACACCAAGTCCTAACCAAGCCCAAACCAAGAGGAGACCAATGCGTACCAAGGCATGACCAAGTCAAACCAAATCAAACCCAAAGCACATCCTGGGAGTAAAAATTGCACTGGAGTCCTTCGCAGTAGATTCCAAAAGTTGCAAACTTGTTTGATCCTAGGAGTTGACCAACGTTTCTAGGTGTTCGAATATTTGATGAAAAATGACGTCATACGATAACGTAGTGCTGCGCTTGGTCTTGGGGAGAGGAACGAGTCCTTCAGACGAGATTCTCACACTCTTAAAGCAGAGTATCTATGCAAAGAAAGTACTTGATACAAAAACTTACAATTCGATTGTCATTTGTTATTAGGTCGTTCCAAGAGACTAACAAAACGTGGGTGTTGGGCCGTCAGAAGCAGATAACGGTGCCACGTAACTCGGAGATGACTGACGTTTGGAATGACTCAAATTTGGAGGTCCATTTGAGTCAGTGACAACGATGTATGTTCGACAAGATGCTGCACTGAGGACTGCGTACGTACAACTGCTTAGCCCAGCAGAGTTGAACTGCATAGAGGGATAGAACATGCGATGAGCAGATTCCAAAAGCAGGGGACAGATAACATCATTGCAGGGTCATTAGTGCTGAAGCGCTGATGAGGGGTGCCGAGAAATAGAGCCGAACTAGAATATACATATCGGCCTATCCCTTGCTGGTCCGCGCTTTCATCTCTCCTTTTTTCCACAACCCAGGCGCGTCCTTGTCGCCCCAAATGGTCGACTCAAGGCCTAATAGCACTGACGAGGAGGCGCTCGTCATTGAAAAGTCGAAACACAAAGGTTTCTTTTCTCGCAGAACAGCCCCCAAATCCGCCGACACGAACCATAGGAAAAATCATGACGAGAAAAGTCACGCACAGGACGGCGACGTTTCCACAGAGGAAAAGCCTTCTGAACGAGAAATATCCCCCGTCTCATTCACAGAACTCTTTCGGTGCGTTGTCGTCCTTGAACAAGAGATCCATTCTTGACTCCACGCTGCTCGCAGTTACTCCACAAAATTTGAGCTCTTCATTGATTTCATTGGGCTCATAGCCGGAGTTGCAGCCGGAGCGGCTCAAGTATGCGTTGTCTACGTTGTGTTGCAGAATTTACGTGCTCATAATTGTCCTGCTAGCCTCTCATGTCCCTTCTCTTTGGAAATCTTACCCAAGAGTTCGTCAACTTCACGCAAATTATTTACCAGGCTGACAACAATGTCCCTGGTACGGCGGACCAAATTTCCGCTGCAGCGGCTCACTTCCGTCATGCGTCAGGCATGCTTGCGATATACTTGGTGTGCATAGGTGCGTGTCTCGATCATCAGAGTTCTGCGCTTGGCTTTAACTCTGTTGACTTATAAGGCGTCGGAACCTTCTTTTGCACGTTCGTGTACATGTATGGGTGGGTGTATACCAGTGAAATCAACGCGAAGCGTATCCGAGAGTACTACCTTCAAGCTGTGCTCCGCCAAGATATTGCCTTTTTTGACAGCGTTGGAGCCGGTGAAGTCGCGACACGCATACAAACGGATACCCGTATGTGTTGGATGCATTAGCGGGTATAATTTTGACCAATCCCTTTCCTGTTCAGACTTGGTGCAACAAGGAATTTCAGAGAAAGTCGCACATGTGGCCAGCCTTTTAGGAGGCTTCGTTTGTGGTTACGCGCTTGCCTACGCCCGTTCTTGGCGTTTGGCTCTTGCTATGTCATCCGTTCTTCCTTGTATGGCTCTCACGGGTGCCGTCATGAGCAAGTTCGTGTCCACCTCCATGCGGTGAGTAACACGTTCTTCTGATCCTATACCTTCTTCCTCATTCTATTACTATTAGGCTCTCTTTAAAACACATAGCGGAAGGTGGCAGCCTCGCCGAGGAAGTCATCTCAACCGTTCGAACCGCCCACGCTTTCGGAACGCAGAAAATTTTGGGAGCGCTGTACAACCAGCACGTCAATGAATCCCTCAAAATGGACCTGCGAGCTGCCACCTGGCAGGGTGGAGGCACCGCCATCTTCTTCTTTGTAATCTATGCTGCCTATGCACTTGGTACGTTTTAATCTGAAATTCTTCGATGTCCTATGTTAACTTTTTTTCAACAGCCTTCAGCTTTGGTACGACACTTATTAATAGCGGACACGGTAAGCATTAGGCTCCAACCAATTGTCGTCCATTCAATTGATTCCATTCACAGCAAATGCTGGAGCTGTTGTCAACGTGTTTATGGCTATTTTGATCGGATCTTTTTCCCTTGTCCTTCTCGGTCCTGAGATGCTAGGTATGTTTTCAACCTTCGCATTTTATACGACGCAATCCTGAAATGAATCTCTTAGCCATAACTCAAGGCCGCAGTGCGGCTGCAAAGATTTTCGACACCATTGACCGTGTTCCTCATATCGACTCTGCCAATCCTACTGGGAAGCTCGAAGATATCCACGGAGAACTCACTCTCGAGGGTGTTATCCTTCTCGGCCTTCCCTCCAAATTGTCAAGGGTTTGGACATTACCTTCCGCGCGGGAAAGACAGCTGCATTGGTAGGCGCTTCGGGTTCTGGTAAATCTACCATCGTGTCCTTGGTGGAACGGTTCTATGATCCTACGGCGGGAGTCGTCAAGTTAGATGGCCACGATCTCAAGGAGCTTAACCTGAAGTGGCTTCGTTCACAAATCGGCCTTGTCTCGCAGGAGCCCACCCTTTTCGCTACCACGATCAAAAATAATGTTGCTCATGGCCTTATTGGTACGGTGCACGAGCATGCACCGGAGGAAGAGAGGGATGCGCTGATCAAAGAGGCTTGTATCAAAGCCAATGCTGATGGATTTATCACGAAACTCCCACTCGAATATGACACAATGGTGGGCGAACGCGGCTTCCTACTCTCTGGTGGTCAAAAACAACGTGTGGCAATTGCGCGTGCTATTGTTTCTGATCCAAAAATTCTGCTGCTGGATGAGGCCACTAGCGCATTGGACACTCGATCAGAAGGAGTCGTACAGGATGCTTTGGACAAGGCTGCGACTGGTATGTGACTCTGAATAGTTATCTTTAAATCGCCAGACTGAATGATTAATATCAGGTCGAACAACTATCACGATTGCGCATCGCCTGTCGACAATCAAGGATGCTGATGTTATTTACGTTATGGGTGACGGTTTGGTTCTCGAGAGCGGCACACACGACAATCTCTTGGAGGCAGGCGGGGCTTATGCTCGTCTTGTGCATTCCCAGAAGCTGCGCGAGGTGGCTAAAGGGAGCGACGACGCAGTGAGCGATGATTCATCGGATGATGGAGAAATGGAGAAGGTCGCTTATGAAGAAATCCCTCTTGATCGCAAGAGCACCCTGCAATCGCTGGCCAGTAAAATTCTAGAGCAGAAAAGAAAGGCCGCGGAGTCATCTGAGTCTAGGGACGATTTCTCCATCATCTATATATTCAACCGCATGTTGCCTCTTATCCGCGACCAATGGTCAAACTATTTCTTCGCTGCGATCGCTGCTTGCCGTAAGTGATTCTCAACAAATTCAAGTGCTGTGACTGACAATGTGTTTAGTGACGGGCATGGTTTACCCCGCTTTCGGTCTGGTATTCGCCAACAGTATTCAAGGATTTTCGCAACTTGAAGCGTCCGACCGTCGTTTCCAAGGAGACCGGAATGCACTTTGGTGAGTTGTTAGTCAAATGCCTTGTTTTTCGGGTTACTTACGCCTGGTACAATTGTTCCCTAGGATGTTTGTGATTGCCATTCTGTCGATGCTGTTTATCGGAGTCCAAAACTCCTTGTTCGGAATTGCTGCATCAAACTTGACTGCTCGTCTGCGCAGTCTTAGCTTCAAGGCAATGCTAAGACAAGATAGTAAGACAATCCAGCGTTGAAAATACCCCAAGATCTGACGTTGTCTCCTCCATTAGTTGAATACTTCGACCATGACAAAAATAGTGTAGGCATCTTATAAATTTTGATTTATCTACGTCGGCCGACTTCTCCGTTCACAGACCGGTGCCCTCACCTCTCAACTCAGTGATAACCCTCAGAAGGTCAATGGCCTCGCTGGTATCACCCTTGGTGCCATCGTGCAGAGCGCTGCTACGGTCATTGCTGGATCCGCCCTTGGTCTTGCTTTCATTTGGAGGGTAGCTCTCGTTGGTATTGGCAAGTCATTTCAACTTTTGTTCACTGAATATTCTTTCACGAATAATACCAAATAGCTTGCACTCCCCTTCTCATCTCCACCGGCTACGTCCGCCTCGTAAGTGGTGTGATGTCACGAGCATGCAAACTACTCATCACTTCATACAGCGAGTTGTCGTGCTCAAGGATCAGACTAACAAACAAGCCCATGAAGACTCCGCCAACCTGGCCTGTGAAGCCGCTGGGTCTATTCGTACCGTCGCTGCGCTTACTAGGGAAGATGACTGTCTTAGATTGTACAGCGAGAGTTTGGAGGAACCTCTCCAAAGGTCGAATCGCACTGCTATCTGGAGCAGCGCACTCTTCTCTTTCACGCAGTCTCTCGTTTTCTTCGTCATCGCGCTCATTTTCTGGTATGGTGCTGTCCTCGTGTCCAAGCGGCAAGCTAGCACCTTCCAATTCTTCGTTGCTCTCATCGTGTGTATTTCTTGATCGCATTAGAGTTTGCGTTCTAACATGGTCGAGCTTCAGAGCACGACCTTCGGTGCGATCCAAGCCGGCAACGTTTTCTCTTTCGCCCCCGATATCTCCTCAGCAAAGGGTGCTGGTTCAGACATCATTAAACTACTGGATTCGATGCCGGAGGTTGACGCAGAGTCGACAGAAGGCAAGATCCCCGACGAGAAAACGATCCGAGGTCATATCCGTTTCGAGGGCGTTCATTTCCGTTACCCAACTCGCCCTGGTGTTCGTGTCCTGCGTGATCTATCTTTTGAGGTGGAACCTGGCACATATATCGCATTAGTCGGAGCCAGTGGGTCAGGCAAGAGTACAACGTGAGATCTGCTTTGTGTCTCAAATTGTTCATAATATCCGATGTTGATGTTCATTCTTAGGATTTAATTGCTCGAACGATTCTATGACCCCCTCGCCGGAGAGATTTATGTACGTCTATTTCGTCAACATGCTGAGGTGTTACTTTCGCTGAAGCTTTTTTCTTCCAGCTCGATGGTGAACTGATCAATGAGCTGAATGTCCAAGAGTACCGCAAGCATTTAGCATTGGTTTCCCAAGAGCCCACGCTTTACGCTGGCACTGTTAGGTTCAACATCCTGCTCGGTGCCATCAAACCTGAAGAAGAGGTCTCCCAACAAGAGATCGAAGATGCGTGCCGAAAGGCGAACATTCTTGAATTCATCGAGGGATTACCGCAGTAAGTCGATCGTCGGCTCATTTATTTCATATTTTCTCAGACATCTCTTGGTTTGCAGGGGCTTCGATACTGAAGTTGGTGGCAAGGGTTCTCAGCTATCTGGTGGCCAGAAACGTGAGACCCTTTCAATTTAATCATCTGCGATGATGTTTGGCTGGTGGGTGCGATCTAGAACGTATCGCCATTGCCCGTGCTTTGCTACGGGATCCCAAGGTGCTGCTGTTGGATGAGGTACGTGCACTACATGCCTTAGATATCCGTTTTCCTCATGTCGGATTTTCACTCCAGGCGACCTCTGCGCTGGATTCGAATTCCGAGAAAGTTGTGCAGGCCGCTCTGGACCAAGCAGCAAAGGGCAGGACGACGATTGCCATTGCGCATCGTTTGTCAACCATCCAGAATGCCGACCGAATGTAAGTCGTGTCTATACTGTTGCCAGGGTTCTCGAACATGCGTTGCTCACACCTCATTCTCTGCACAGCTACTTCATCAAGGAGGGCAAAGTGAGCGAATCCGGCACACACGATCAGCTTCTAGCGAAACGAGGCGATTACTATGAGTTCGTGCAATTGCAAGCGTTGAGTAGGCGCTAATTGCTGCATGACGGCGACGACCATTCTTGTATCTATTTTCCCTTTCCTTTTTGTGGATATTGTTATCACTCCGTCTCTGATCGTGTGACCCCTACATACCCACGCATTTGCCTTCAAAGTATATATATTGGCAGTTGCTTCGATACCTTTCTTATTTTGCTTTGATACCTTTCTTATTTTGCTTCGATACCTTTCTCATTTAATACTTCATAATACATAGAGCATGCACGCAACACGAGGAGTCGAGGAAAAGTGCCAAATCCGCTTTAGATCTGAGTGTATATAAACAATCCAGGAGGAATTGAAAGATGAATCACTTGTGCCTAAAACTTATCATGGTGAAGCGAGAGCGACAGCGGGTGGTGATAAGGTCTTGTCTGATCCAACTGCCTTTCCGATAAACATTCGGACGATGTGACGATCGCTCTAATGAGGTCCTTCATCAACACCTCTCAGAGGAAACGATCACCAGTCTAGTGACATCTATGTCAGTGAATGCAAGGAAATGTCATTGAATGGCCGGAAAAAACTGGAGCTCCCACTGGTTATTCATATGAAATCAATTTGTCTGCCCTTTTTTCTTTGATGCATACAACTACAATCACCATCGACACAGTTTTTTATCTGCGTTCTAACCAGAACTCGGGTGCATATCACTGAACGACGTCTTTCTATGTAGGTGTGCAACGTCTAGCCTACTGCAGCTGCCTTTTTCCTCTTTCTTTTTCCAACCACCTACCATCACATGTCTTGGGCAAAACCGATTCAATATCCCCTACCACTATCACTTATTCCACACGACACCAAAAAGACAAGGAAAGCAGTTAAGCATTATCTTTCCCGCTTTGAAAAAGAGTAGTGTGAGAGCGAAGTTGTGCTGGGTTC
>Ga0307517_10010652_pt1 | contig 12841 bp, 11 predicted proteins | sample 23_EM_MG_FD_194515 | JGI IMG/M metagenome (GOLD analysis project Ga0307517, IMG submission 194515) | Populus trichocarpa ectomycorrhiza microbial communities from riparian zone in the Pacific Northwest, United States - 23_EM | ecosystem: Host-associated > Plants > Roots > Unclassified | place...
CTTCCGCTCGATCCTGATCCCCCTCAAGGCCGCCCTCGGCTTCCTCCTGAGCGTCGCGTCCACCCTCGGCATCCTGGTCGCCGTCTTCCAGTGGGGCTGGCTGAAGGACCTCTTCGGCATCCAGGAGACCGCGCCGATCGTGAGTGTGCTGCCCATCCTGCTGATCGGCGTGGTCTTCGGACTCGCCATGGACTACGAGGTCTTCCTCGTCACCCGGATGCGGGAGGAATACGTCCACGGAGCCCATCCCACCGAGGCGATCGTCTCCGGCTTCCGGCACAGCGGCCGGGTGGTCACCGCCGCCGCGGTCATCATGATCTCCGTCTTCTCCGGCTTCCTCCTGGACGACGTGGCGCTGATCAAGTCGATCGGCCTGGGCCTGGCCTCCGCCGTGTTCTTCGACGCTTTCGTGGTCCGGATGACCATCGTCCCTGCGGTGATGACCCTGCTCGGGCGGCGCGCCTGGGCCCTGCCGAAGTGGCTGGACCGTGTCATGCCCAACGTGGACGTCGAGGGCGAGAAGCTGCGCCACGTCCTGGCCGCCCAGCAGGCCGGCGCAGCGGTCCAATCCGACAGCGGTGCCCCCGCGAGCCCGAGTGCCAGTGCCTCGCCTGTTCTCGTCGGCGTGGGCGGCCCTGCCGAGACGGGCGCGGCTGCGCCTGCCGGACAGTCCCCCGTCCAGGTACGCGGGCTGTCCAGGCTCAAGTCCCGCCGGGAAGGCAAGTCCGACGACGACACGCCCACCGGCACGACCGGGGCGAAAACCTCGGCAGTGAAGGGGCTACGGAAGAAGATGACCCGCAAGGGCTGACGGGGCCGAGCCACAGCGAGAGCTGCGGGCCACAGCCCGATCACCGACGGATCGGCCGACTCCCACCGGCCGACTCCCCCGCCCCGCCCGCCGGTCCCATCCCCCCGGGGACCGGCGGGCGGCCTCCCGACCCGCGAAGGACCCCCTCCGTGACCGCACCGAGCGCACCCGCGCAGGCCCCCAGCCCGGACGACGACCAGGTGCTGGAGACCCTGACCAGCGATTCCGAGCAGCGCGTGATAGCTTCGGTCGTTTTCCGTCTGGCCGCTTTGCGGCGGGCCGACCGGGCCCACCCCAGGGTCCGGCACTGGGGGGTACCGGCCTTCTGCGCCGCGCTCGGCCTTACCTCCTTCCTCAACCCCTACAACATCGGCGACGTCCCGGCGCAGCTGGCCATCGTCGTCGCCTTCACCGTCCCGCTCCTGTGGCGGGAACGCCGGCCCATGCTGGTCTTCGCCCTCACCACCGCCGCGTCGGTGGCGGCCCTCCCCCTGGGGGTACTGTCCGGCGCCGAGTCCGCACGCGTCGTGGCCCTGTTCCATGTCGGCCGCCACTGCACCCCGCGACAACTCGCCCTGGCCCTCGGCATCACCACTGCGGAGCTTGTGGCGTGGGCCGCCGTCTTCTGGAAGGGCGGCCAGCTGGAACACGCCACCCGACCGGAGGTCGTGACCCTGCTGGCGATGACCGCCATGGCGGCGTTCGCCGCACTGGGTCTGCTCAGCAGACTGGCCAATGCCTACATCGACGCCTTGAGGAAAGACCGCGATCAGCAGGCCCGTCTCGCCACCGCGCAGGAACGCGCCCGCGTCTCGCGGGAGATGCATGACATCCTCGGCCACACCCTGGCCGTCATCGTCGGCCTCGCCGACGGCGCCGCCGCACTCACCGCCGCCAAACCCGAGCGCGGCGCCCAGACACTCCGCATCATCAGCGCCAGCGGCCGCGACGCCCTGGCCGAACTGCGCCGTCTCCTCTCCGTCATCGGCGAGGACAGCGACCGTCCGGACGACGCGCCGCTCGCTCCACAGCCCGGCCTGACCGACATCGACGCCCTGCTCGACCGCGTCCGCGCCGCCGGTCCCACCGTCGCCCTGGAGACTCACGGGAACCTCGCCGGCCTGCCCCCTGGCCTCCAGCTCTCCGTCTACCGCATCGTCCAGGAAGCCCTGACCAACACCGTCAAGTACGCCGCCTCCGACACCTCGGTCCATGTGTCCCTCGCCGCCGGCCCGGACGCCGTCCACGTCACCGTCGAGGACACGGGCCCGTCCCGGACCCCCTCCACAGGCCGTCCGGGCACGGTCGGCGGTCGCGGACTGGTCGGCATGCGCGAACGTGCCGCTCTTTACCGGGGCAACGTCACCGCGGGCCCCAACGCCCACGGCGGCTGGACCGTCCGTGCGCTCCTCGTCCCCAACCCGGCCTCCAACTCCCCGGAGAAGCACCGCTCATGACCACTGTCCTCATCGTCGACGACCAGGCCCTGCAACGCATGGGCTTCAGCATGCTCCTGGAGGCCCAGTCCGACATGGCCGTCGTCGGCGAGGCCGCCAACGGCAGCGAAGCGGTTCGCATGACGGCCGAGCTCCGGCCCGACGTCGTCCTGATGGACGTCCGGATGCCCGGCATGGACGGCATCGAGGCCACCCGCCGCATCGTGGAGTCCGGCGGCCGTTCGCGCATCCTGGTGCTGACCACCTTCGATCTCGACGAGTACGCCTACGACGCCCTGCGTGCCGGAGCCAGCGGCTTCCTGCTCAAGGACGCCCTGCCCGAAGAACTTGTCGCCGGAGTCCGCGCGGTGGCCGCCGGCGACGCCGTCATCTCCCCCGGGCTCACCCGCAAGCTGATCGACGCCTTCAGCGACCGCCTTCCCGGGCACTCCCCGCAGCAGCAGCGCCGGCTCGACGACCTCACCCAGCGCGAATGCGAAGTCCTCACCGCCATGGCCAGCGGCTGGACGAACCAGGAGATCGCCGAGCGTCTTCACCTTGCCGAATCCACCGTCAAATCCCACATCGGCCGCATCCTCACCAAGATCGGCGCCCGCGACCGCGTCCAGGCCGTGATCTTCGCCTACGACACCGGACTCGTCCGCCCGGCATGAGCCGGACCCGCCCCGCTCGCCCAAATCCCCAGGGCCACACCGACACCGCTCCGTGTTTACCGAATCGTCCCCACAGCCCGTCATCCGCAGCACAGAACAGGACACAGCAATGGGACCGTTGGCACGAACCGGCATAGGCGTGGCCCTGGCGTGCGGGGTACTGGTCACCGCCGTCAGCATCGGACAGAACTCCGACAGCCACGACAAGAAGGAGACACCCAAGGGGCCGTACGTCGCACTCGGCGACTCATACACCTCGGGCCCCAAGATACCGCCCCAGACCGGCACGCCGGCCGGCTGCGACCGCTCCGGCCGCAACTACCCGGCCCTGGTCGCCAAGGAACTGAGCCTCAAGACGGCCGACTTCCACGACGTCAGCTGCAGCAGCGCCACCATCTCCGAACTCACCACCCCCCAGTCCACCGGCAACGGCACCAACCCCGCACAACTCTCCGCACTGCACAGCACCACGAGACTGGTCACCCTGGGCATCGGCGGCAACGACATCGGCTTCAGCTCGATGATCACCAAGTGCGTCACGACCGGAGCGCTCTTCAAGCTGGCCGACCGCATCACCGACGTCACCGACAAGGCACCCTGCGAGGAGAAGTACACCTCCGGCGGCACCGACGAGGTGGCCCGGAAGATCCGCGCCACGGGCGACCGCCTCTCCCGGGCACTGGCCGAGATCGAACGCCGCGCGCCCGAGGCCCGGGTCTACGTCGTCGGCTACCCGTCGATCCTGCCCTCCAAGGGCACCGACTGCGGCCGCGACCTGCCCATCGCCCCCGGCGACGTCACGTTCCTGCGCCAGAAGCAGCAGGAGCTCAACACGATGCTCGGCGAACGCGCGCGGGCCGCTGGAGCAACGTACGTCGATACCTTCACGCCCTCCACCGGCCACGACGCCTGCTCCCCCGCGGCCACCCGCTGGATCGAGCCCCTCAACCCCAGCAGCCCGGCAGCCGTGGTCCACCCCAACGAACACGGCGAACGCGGCATGGCCACCGCCGTCCTGCGCTCCCTCAGCAGCTGAGGACACCCCCGTAGGGGCAGTCGCGGGGCCACCAGCAGGACGCCCGCATCGACCTCCCCGTTCCCCTCCTCGACTCCGGGCGCGTGCTCGATCCGAGCGCCCGCCCGGTCCGTACCGGCTGCCCGTGGGGACAGGCGCCCGGTACGGGTGCAGGGCCCGGCCCCGATCCGAAACCTCCCAGGATCCGCGGCCGGGCCCTCGCCCCGCGCTCCACGCTTGGCCGGCCGCACTTCTCATGGACCCGTCCGCCGGGAGAACGCCCGCATGACCACCGTGCTCATCGTCAACGACCAGGCCCTGCAACGTCTCGGCCTCCGCCTGCTCCTGGAAGCCCAGCCCGACTTCACGGTCGTGGGCGAGGCGACCGACTGCGACCAGGCGGTTCGCGCCGCCGACGCGCTCCGGCCCGATGTCGTCCTCATGGACATGGGCCCGGCGGACGTCGACCGTACCCAGGCCATACGCCGCATCACCCGGCCCGACAGCCGATCCGGGGCGCCTGCCGCCGGTCGGGCGAGCGGGCTCCCCCCGCGGGTGCTGGTGCTGACCGCGTTCGACGGCGACGAACACGCCTACGCCGCCCTGCGCGCGGGCGCCGACGGACTCCTGCTCAAGGACACCCTTCCCGGCGAGCTGACCGCAGCCCTCCGCATCGTCGCGCTCGGAGGATCCGTCCTGTCTCCTCACCTCACACGCACACTCGTCGACGCGGTCCGTCAACAGAGCCCGGACGACCTTCCCGAACGCAGACGCAGGCTGTCCCACCTCACCGACCGGGAACGCGAAGTGCTCGCCGCTCTCGCCTCCGGCTGGAGCCACGCGGAGATCGCCGAACGGCTCTCCATAGCCCCGACCACGGTCAAGACCCACATCAGCAACATCCTCACCAAGATCGGTGCCCACGCCCGCGTCCAGGCCGTCGTGTTCGCCTACGAGACGGGTCTGGTCAGGCCTCCGAGGCAGCAGCCTCGACCGCGCGGCACGGACCGAGGGCGCGAGTGAAGCCCATCCACAGCGTGGATGTCCCGGATACGGGATTCGGATCCCGCGGAGGATGGCGACCGGGCACCTGACGACCCATAGTCGTCCATACCCGCACGCCGCTGTCCGGACCAGCCGCTGGTGTGCGGCCCGTCCTCAGCATGCTGTGCGCCGTAGGCGCCCGTGAAAGGCATGCCCGCTCCCGTACACCGTCCCTGGAGTCCGCCATGCCCGGTTCCGTTCCGCCGTCGTCCTCCACCGCGGTCGCTGACGCCGCTCCGTCACCCGTGGCCGCGTCGGGCCCAGCTCATCTGCTGCGTGTAACCCTGCTGATGGCAGGCAGCTGTCTGCCGATTCTGGGGGCCGTGCTGATCGCCCCGGTGCTGCCGAAAATGCAGGATCACTTCGCTTCGGTCCCGGGGGCCAAGGCATTGGTGCCCCTTGCGCTGACCGTTCCGGCGCTGGCGTTGGCACTGCTGGCCCCGTTCGCCGGGGTGATCGTGGACCGTTTGGGCCGTAAGCGCCTGCTGATCGTGGCGACCTTGCTGTACGCCGTTTTCGGAACGATGCCGCTCTGGCTGGACTCGCTGGGCGCGATCATCGCCAGCCGTGCCCTGGTCGGGGTCACCGAGGCCGCGATCATGACGTGCTGCACCACGTTGATCGGCGACTACTACTCCGGTCACCGGCGGGTGAAGTACCTCGCTCTGCAGACCATGTGCGCGTCCGCGTCGGCCACCGTCTTCTTCGTGCTCGGCGGCGCCGCCGGATCGGCGGGCTGGCGTGTGCCCTTCTGGGTGTACGCCGTGAGCCTGGTGCTCGCCCCGCTGATGGCCACCGTCCTGCCCAACCCGGTGGCCCGCGCGGCCGCCGACGAGCCCGGGGCCGAGGCGACGACCCGACGCTCCTTCCAGTGGCGGCCGCTGGCGGGTATCTGTGCCCTCACTTTCTTCGGGGCGATGGTCTTCTACACCGTCCCGGTGGAGATGGCGTACCTGCTCGACGACCTCGGGGTGGAGAACACCGGTGTGATCGGTCTGGCCACCGCGATCGCCAGTGCCGCCACCGTGGGCGGAGCGGTCACCTTCGCCCGCCTCAAGCGCTCCCCCGACCCGATGCTGCCCGCCGTTCTCGCGGTCTGCGCGGTGGGCTTCGGGGTGATGTTCCTCGCGGGCAACACCCCGCTGCTGGTCTTCGGGGCGGTCGTGAACTGCGTGGGCACCGGCATGCTGCTACCCGCCCTGCTCACCAGTGCCATGTCGCGTCTGGCGTTCGAGGACCGCGGCCGCGGCACGGGGCTGTGGATGGCGGCCTTCTTCGGCGGCGAGTTCGTCTGCCCACTGGTGCTGCTCGCCGGGGAGTCGGCGGTCGGCAGCCTCGCCGGCGCGGTGGGCGTGCTGGGACTGGCCGCCGCCCTCGTCTCGGCGGGTCTGTGGGCGTCCCGGCGCCGCGTGGGCGCGGCGGATCCCCGGCCGCTGCCGGAGCAGTTGGCCTGAGGACGCGCGAGTCGACCCCGGGCCGGAGCCGGGCCGGATCAGACCCGGCCCGACGCCGGCCCGGCGCCCGTCAGCGTCGCGCCCACCTCGGCGGCCTTCTGCCGCAGCCAGATGTGGGCCGCGTCCTGCGTGTGCACCGGGTGCCACCACATGGCCTCCCGCACCGGCACGGCCTCGAAGGGGCAGGGCAGGACGCGCACCGCGGCGGAGCGGACCGCCCGGCGCGCCAGACGCTCCTGGATCATCGCGACCCGGCGGGTGCCCTCGACCATGTGGGGCAGCAGCTGGAAGGTCTGCACGGAGACCTCGACCCGGGGGCTGATGCCGATCATGCTGAGCTGGCGGGCGGCCGGGGCGTCGTAAGGGCGCTGGTAGACGGCCCAGGGCAGGCGGGCCAACTGGTCGAGGGTGAGTTCATCACCGATCTCGGGATGGTCGTCGGCGATCATGCACAGCCAGCGGTCCTGGTGGAGGTCGACGGCGGGGAAGCCGTCGATGATGCCGTGCGGCATCAGCAGTCCGTCGACGGTGCTCAGCACGGTGGCGGTGTTCTCCACGACGGACGGTGCCGGGTGCTGGAAAGTGAGCCGGATGCCGGGCGCCTGCTCGTGCAGCGCGCGGGCGAGCGCGGAGCCGAACACGGCCGCCCCATAGTCGGAGGCGAGCAGGGTGAACTCGCGGGACTCCGCGGCCGGGTCGAAGTCGGCCTGGCTGGCGAAGACGCGCTCCAGCAGGTCGCACGCGGTGGCGCTGCGATCCCGCAGGGCGACACCGAGCGGTGTCAGCTCGTAGCTGTTGCCGGTGCGGGCGAGCAGTTCGTCGTCGAAATGGCGGCGCAGCCGGGACAGCGCCGCGCTCATCGCCGGCTGGCTCAGCCCGACGCGCTCGCCGGCCCGGGTGACGTTGCGCTCCTCCAGCAGCGCCCGCAGGGCAAGGACCAGGTTGAGGTCGAGTCGGGACAGGTTCACCAAGCACCGCCTAGGCAAGCAAGAGTCATCCACACCATGGATTCGGCACATCCACAGGATTGATTTCCGTGATTCTCCGATCGAGGCCAGAGTAGACCGCAACCCAGCAGGAGGAAATCTGATGGCAACGCTCGCGCAACCTGCCGGCCGGTTCGCGCTCGGCACGTTCTCCGCTCAGGACGGGGGGCCGTTCCCCGGCCTCTTGGCGAGGGACCGGGTACTCGACCTGAGCAGAGCCCTGGGCTGGGCGCCGTCCGGCGTGCGTGCCGTGGTGGAGCGGTGGGAGGAGACCCTCCCCGTCCTGCACGCCCTGGCGGACGACGACGCCCTCGGCTGGCAGCCGCTGGAGGGCCTGCGGGTGCACGCCCCGATCGAGCCCCGCCAGATCTTCCAGTCCGGCGCGAACTACCGGCAGCACGTGATCGACCTGGAGGTCGCCCACCGCTCCCCCGACGACCCGCGCACCGTCGAGGAGGCCCGCGCGGAGATCGCCGCGATCATGGACCGGCGGGCCGCCGAGGACCTGCCGTACGTGTTCATCGGCCTGCCCAGCACCATCGCCGGCCCGTACGACGACGTCGTACTCCCCGCATGGGCGAAGAAGCCTGACTGGGAGCTGGAGCTGGCGGCGGTCATCGCCAAGCCCGCCTACCGGATCTCCGTCGAGGAGGCCCTGGAGTACGTCGCCGGGTACACGATCGCCAACGACCTCACCGACCGCGCCACCGTCTTCCGCCGGGACATGCCCGCCATCGGCACCGACTGGCTGCGCAGCAAGAACGCCCCCGGCTTCACTCCGCTCGGGCCCTGGCTCGTCCCCGCCGAGTCGATCGCCGACACAGGCGACCTGCGGGTGACGTTGAAGCTGAACGGCCAGACCATGCAGGACGAGTCCACCAAGGACATGCTCTTCGGCGTGGCACGGCTGGTGTCGTACGCCTCCCAGACCGCCCGGCTCCTGCCCGGCGACCTGGTGCTGACCGGCAGCCCCGCCGGAAACGGCATCCACTGGGGACGGCTGCTGCGCGACGGCGACGTCATGGAGGGATCCATCACCGGCCTGGGCGTGCAGCGCACCCGATGCGTGGCGGAGGAAGCGGCATGAGCCCGGACCGCCACGACCCCGAGGGCTCGATCGCCGAGGCCGCCAAGGCGTACTCCAACTGGGGACGCTGGGGCGAGGACGACGTACTCGGCACCCTGAACTTCCTCGACGCGGCCAAGCGCCGCGAGGGCGCCGCGCTCGTCCGCCGGGGCGTCAGCTTCTCGCTCTCGCAGTCCTTCGACATGAACGGCCCGCAGAAGGGCTGGCGCCGCCGGACCAACCCGGTGCACACCATGCTCGACACCGGCACCGACGCCGCCCTGGGCAACCAGGGCTTCCCCCACGGCATCGGCGGCGCCGACGACGTGATCGCCATGCCCTTGCAGTGCTCCACCCAGTGGGACGGGCTCGGCCACATCTTCGACCACGGCAAGGCCTGGAACGGCCGGGCGGCCGAGAAGGTCGTCACCTCCGACGGCGACCTGGTCACCGGTATCGAGCACATGGCGCCGTACGTCGCCGGGCGCGGCGTGCTCCTGGACGTCGGCCGGGTGGTCGGCACCGACGGGGAGCTGCCCGACGGCTTCGCGGTCGCCGAGGAGCACCTGACCGCGACCGCCGAGGCCCATGGGGTGAGCGTCGGCCGTGGAGACATCGTCGTCGTCCGCACCGGCCACCTGGCCCGCGCCCGGCGGGACGGCTGGGGCGACTACGCGGGCGGGCCCGCGCCGGGGCTGTCGTTCACCACCGCCGGGTGGCTGCACGGCACCGAGATCGCCGCGATCGCCACCGACACCTGGGGTTTCGAGGTGCGGCCGAACGAGTTCGACAACGCCTTCCAGCCACTGCACCAGGTCGCCATCCCCAACATGGGCCTGCTCATCGGCGAAATGTGGGACCCCGAGGCGCTCGCCGAGGACTGCGCCCGCGACGGCGTGTACGAGTTCTGGCTCACCGCCGCTCCCCTGCCCATCACCGGAGCCGTCGGCTCCCCCGTGAACCCCATCGCCGTCAAGTAGCCGCACGGCCTTCACCCCCGCCGCCCGACGTCGCGCGGCCCAACCTCGGAGGTATCCCCGACATGGCTGACAGCCCCACCAGCCCCACCGTCCGCGCCACCCTTTCCGTCCTCGTCGTCGGCGGAGGCACCTCCGGAAACGCCCTGACCGTCCTGCTGCGCCGGGCCGGGATCGCCGTCGACCTCGTCGAGGCGAGCCCCGACTGGAAGGCCTCCGCCGGCTCCGGCATCACCCTGCAGGGCAACGCCCTGCGCGTGCTGCGCGAGGTCGGAGTCCTCGAAGGCGTCGAGAAGGACGGATACGCCGCCGAGGGCGTCGCCGTCCTCGCCCCCGACGGCACCGTGCTCCACGCCCACGAGGAACTGCGTACCGGCGGTGACGACCTGCCCTCCCACATCGGCATGCAGCGGCCCAGGCTCCAGCAGCTCCTCATCGAACAGGTGCGCGTCTCGGGCGCCGACGTCCGTCTGGGCACCACGGTCACCGCCTTCCAGCAGGACGGCCAGGGCGTGGACGTCACCTTCTCCGACGGCACGAGCCGCCGCTACGACCTGGTGGCCGGCGCCGACGGGCTGCACTCCGCCACCCGCGCGATGATCGGCATCACCGACACCCCCGAGCCCACCGGCATGGGCATCTGGCGCGCCCCCGCGCCCCGCCCGGCCGGTGTCCGCCGCACCGAAATGGTCTACGGCGGCCGCTGTTTCATCGCCGGATACTGCCCCACCAGCGAGGACACCGTCTACACCTACCTGGTCGAACGGGCCCGCGACCGGGCCTCCCTGAACCCGGACGCGTACGCCGACGAGATGCGGGCGCTCGCCGAGGGATACGGCGGCGCGTGGGAGGAGCTGCGCACCGCGTTCACCGACCCGAAGGTTGTCAACTACGCCTGGTTCGACCGGCACCTGGTGGAAGGCCCGTGGCACCGCGGCCGGGTCGTGCTGGTCGGGGACGCCGCCCACGCCTGCCCGCCCACCTTCGCCCAGGGCGCCGCGATGTCCCTGGAGGACGTCCAGGTCCTCGCCGAACTGCTGACCGTACGGGACGCCTGGGACGCCGAATCCCTCGACCGGCTCCTCACCGACTACCACGCCCGGCGGCTCCCCCGCGTGCGCATGGTCGTCGATGCCTCCGTCCAGCTCGCCCAGTGGCTGCTCGACGGGGTGCGCGACGCGGACGTGCCCGGGCTGATGTTCCGTACCCTGACCGCCCTGAAGGAACTCCCGTGACCGCCCCTCTGGACCCCCTGTCGATACCGACGATCGACGTCCACGCCCACCTCCTGCTCCCGGAGGTCGAGGAGGCCGTCGCCGGTCACCCCGGCCTCGCCGAGGCCCGCAACCTCGACGCCCGCCGCAACGGCCCGGCGGCCCTGGCCGTGAACGGCCCGATGGTCGGCGCGCGCGTGCCGAAACTGACGGACGTTGTCGTGCGCCTGGCGGCCATGGACGCGCAGGGCGTGGACATCCAGCTGGTCAGCCCCTCCCCGTCGCACTACCACTACTGGGCCGAGCCCCAACTCGCCGGGAAAATCTGCCGACTGGCCAACGAGGGCACCGCCGCACACTGCGCCAAGGCCCCCGACCGGCTGCACGGCCTCGGCCTGATCCCCCTCCAGCACCCCGACCTCGCGGTGGCGCTGCTCGACCACGCGCTGGATCAGGGACTGAAGGGCGTGGAGATCTCCTCGCACGCCCCGGGCCCGGGCGGGGCACGGAACGTCGAACTCTCGGACCCGAGGCTCGCCCCCTTCTGGGCGCACGCGGAGAGGACCGGTGCCCTGGTCTTCCTGCACCCCTTCGGCTGCACGCTCAACGAACGCCTGGACCAGTGGTACCTGTCCAACACCGTCGGCCAGCCCGCCGAGAACGCGGTCGCCCTCTCCCACCTGATCTTCTCCGGCGTCCTGGACCGCCATCCGGGCCTGAAGCTGATCGCGGCGCACGGCGGCGGCTATCTGCCCACCCACATCGGCCGCTCCGACCACGCCTGGCGGGCCCGCCCCGACGCCCGGGGCTGCGCCCGGCAGCCGAGCAGCTACCTGAGGCAGCTGTACTTCGACTCCCTCGTCCATGACCCCCACGTGCTGCGCGAACTGCTGCGAGCCGCAGGCCCGGAGCGGGTCCTGCTCGGCTCCGACTTCCCCTTCGACATGGGCGCCGACGACCCGCTGGACGCGCTGCGCGCCGCGGACCTGCCCGACGCCGACTTCCACTCCATCCGCGGCGGGAACGCCGCCGCCCTGCTCGACCTCGTCTGAGGAGGACCCCATGAGCGACCGCCTGCTCACCCATCTGCGGCACGTCGACCTCGCCGTGCCCGACTACGACAAGCAACTGGACTTCTATTCCGGCATCTGGGGCCTGACCAAGGTCGCCGAGGACTCCGGCATCTCCTTCCTCGCCGCCGAGGGCAGCCCCGAGCAGTACGTCGTACGGCTGCGCAAGGCCGACGAGAAGCGCCTCGACCTGGTCTCCTACGGTGCCGCGAACGCGGCCGACGTGGACACCCTGGCCGATCACCTTCTCGCCGGTGGCGTCCAGTTGATCTCCCAGCCGGGCAAGGTCGACACCCCCGGAGGCGGCTACGGCTTCCGCTTCTTCGACGTCGACGGCCGCACCGTCGAGGTCTCCGCCGATGTCGCGGTCAGGCAGCACCGCAGGATCGAGGAGAAGGAGTCCATCCCGGTCAAGCTGTCCCACGTCGTCCTCAACTCGCCGGACCTCGACAGGACCCGCGAGTGGTACGAGCGCCACCTCGGCTTCCGCCACTCCGACACGCTCAGCTCGCCGTACGTCGGCGACGTCATGCACTTCATGCGCATCAGCAACCAGCACCACTCCATGGCCATCGCCAAGGGCCCGCACACCTCACTCCACCACGTCTCCTTCGAGATGCGCGGCATCGACGAGTACATGCGCGGCTCCGGCCGCGTGATCCGGGCCGGCTTCAAGAAGGTCTGGGGCCCCGGCCGGCACATGGCGGGCGACAACACCTTCACGTACTTCCTCGACCCGCACGGCAACACCGTCGAGTACACCACCGAGTTGGAGAACCTCGACGAGGACACCTGGCACCCCCACGTCTACGACTTCTCCCGGCCCGAGGTCACCGACCAGTGGGGCACCGCCAACCCCATGAACGAACTGATCGCCAAGGAGTCCTTCAACGACCCCGACCACGGCTGCTTCGTCGCCCCGCCGGTCTGACCCGCTTTCCCTCCGACAGGACGCCTCCCATGCGCTTCGCCACGTACGAGTACCGCAACCGACGCCAGGTGGCCGTCGTCGAAGGAGACGGCACGCTCCGCCCCCTGCCCGGTGTCAGCTCACTGACCGGCCTGCTCGCCGAGGCCGGCGGCCTGCCCGAGCT
>Ga0307517_10010653_pt1 | contig 12838 bp, 10 predicted proteins | sample 23_EM_MG_FD_194515 | JGI IMG/M metagenome (GOLD analysis project Ga0307517, IMG submission 194515) | Populus trichocarpa ectomycorrhiza microbial communities from riparian zone in the Pacific Northwest, United States - 23_EM | ecosystem: Host-associated > Plants > Roots > Unclassified | place...
CATGCCGTATCAGTGAGCTCGTGCTCAAGTGCCACGACCCCGAGGTGCTGGCACGGTTCTGGTGCGAGGTCCTGGACTTCACGGTGCTCGATCGCGAGGCGGAGGGCTGCATCGAGATCGGGCCGCGCGAAGGGTTCGGCGGCCCGCAGCCGACGATCTTCCTGATCCGCGACGACGCACCGAAGAACGGGCATGCCCGGCTGCACATCGACGTCAACGCGACCGACCGCGATCAGGACGCCGAGCTCGAACGCCTCCTGGCCGCCGGGGCCGAACTCGTCGACATCGGTCAGCCCGCGGAGGCGTCCTGGCACGTCCTCGCCGATCCCGAAGGCAACGAGTTCTGCCTGCTCAAGCCCCGCATCGACCCGCTGTGACGACGACGGCGCCGCTGGGTCCTCTCCCGGTCAGTCCGGGTCCCAGGCGATGAGCTGGTCGAACAGAAGCCGGTCGCCGTCGGGTTGCAGGGAGTCGATCGGGATCCGGCCGTAGAAGTTGAGGGAGGCGGGCGGTCCGTGCGCCGTCGGCGGAGAGCTCCTCGACACCGTCGAGTGCCGCCTCCCTCGGCAGCAACTGCGGGGCGCCCAGGGTGATCTGGGCGTCGTACGTGTGCAGCGCGATCTCCTGGAGCTGGTGCCGGGCGACGGCACCGCAGGTCTGCGGCGACGGTGGCGGCCCAGGCGCGGGGCCGCCTTCAATGAGGCCGAACCGCCCGTGGAGCGTTCGCAGGAACCCGGGCGCGTACCAGGCCGAGGTGGCCGTCCTGGAAGATCCAGGTCATGACGCCGAGGTGCGGGCGGGCGACCGCCCGCACCGCCCGGACCAGGCTGCGCGTCGGGGCGGCCGAGGGCCTACCCGGGCCGGACTCGTGATCACCGCGCGACTGGTGCAGGAACCCGCCGAGGGAACGAAAAGGAAGGGGAAGAGGACGATCCCACCTTCCTGGCCGGGAGACCCGAACGCACCCGGAGGCCGTAGCCAACCGCCGTACCGGCGAACCGGGTTCCGGGCCACCGCCTCGAAAGTGGCTATGGTCCGCACGTGCGTCCTGTCTACGCTCACAGGCATGCGAATCCGAATCGTTGACGCATTCACCGACCGGCCCTTCGCGGGGAACCCCGCCGGAGTCCTCGTGCTGGACTCGCCCCGCTTCCCCGAGGACCGCTGGCTCCAGCAGGTCGCGGCCGAGGTGAACCAGGCCGAGACCTCCTTCCTGACGCCGCTGCCGGACGACCCGGACGCAGACTGGGCGCTGCGCTGGTTCACGCCGACGACCGAGGTCAGGCTCTGCGGCCACGCGACGCTCGCCGCCGCGCACATCGTGGGGACCCCGGCGCGGTTCCGTACGGTTCACAGCGGCATCCTCACCGCCGGGGCCGCCGGCGACGGTGCCATCACGCTGGACTTCCCTGCGGCCCCGCTCACCCGGATCGCCGTACCCGCGGACATCGCCCCGGCCATCGGCGCCGAGCCGCTCTCGGTGCACGACACGGGCGAGAACGTCGGCGATCTGCTGGTCGAGGTGGCCGACGAGAAGACCGTACGGGCCCTGGAGCCGGACATGGCGGCGGTCGCCGGGCTCGCCTCCCGGCGCGGCCTGATCGTGACGGCTCTGGCCGAGGACCCCTCGCGGGGCTACGACTTCGTGACCCGCTGCTTCTTCCCCAACCAGGGCATTCCCGAGGACCCGGTGACCGGCAGCGCCCACACCGCCCTCGCGCCCTTCTGGTCGGCCCGCCTCGGCCGCGAGGACCTCACCGGGCTCCAGGCCTCGGCCCGCACGGGGATCGTGCGCACCGGACTGCGCGGTGACCGCGTGCTGCTCACCGGCACGGCGGTCACCGTCATCGACGGCGAGCTGCACGCGTAGCGCGTACGCACCGCACTGCACCGCCCCGCGCCCCGCCCCGCCCTACGCCGTCGGCAGCCAGCCGACCTTGCCCGCGAGCAGCGCGTATCCCACGAAGGCCACGATGTCGATCAGCGAGTGGGCCGCCACCAGCGGCCCCACCCGCCCCCAGCGCCGGTAGAGCAGGACGAAGACCACGCCCATCGCCATGTTGCCGAGCAGCCCGCCGATGCCCTGGTAGAGGTGGTACGAGCCGCGCAGCACCGCGCTCGCGGCCAGCGCGGCGATCGGCGTCCAGCCGAGCTGGCCGAGCCGGCGCAGCAGGTAGCCGACGACGATCACTTCCTCCAGGACGGCGTTCTGCACGGCCGAGAGGATCAGTACGGGGATCTTCCACCACACGTCGGGCAGCGACTCCGGCACGACGGTCAGGTTCGCGCCCGCCGCGCGCACCGCCAGGTAGAACGCCAGCCCGGTGCCGCCGATCGCCGCCGCGACGCACACACCGAGGCCCAGGTCCCGGCGCGGCCTGCGCAGGTCGAATCCGATGGCCCGCATGCCGCTGCCCTCACGGATCAGCAGATGTGCGACCAGCGCGACCGGGACCAGCGCGCTGGCGATGCCGAAGAGCTGCCAGGCGAGATCGAGCCAGGGCCGGCCGGGGGCCTGCGAGGAGACGAGGGTGGCGGCCTGGTTCTTCAGCGCTCCGGGTCTGGTGATCGAACCAACAAAACTGATCAGCGCGGCGAGCGCGCTCGCGCCGAGCGACAGGGCGAGCACCAGCAACGTCTCACTGCGCAGCGTGCGGGGTTCGAGCGGAGCACCGGTCCCGACTGACTCTCCGTGCACATAAACCTCCATTTTCGCCATCCTGCCTCACGCCGGATCCCGCGCCACTAAGGTCTCGAAAAAACGTACGAAGAACGCGGAAATCGCGCATGCCTTCCTGGGGGAAGCACCATGGGACGTCACCGAGTCCCCGTTGATTCGACCATGACCGACGTGCCCGCTTCACGCCGGGCCCGCCGCCGCACGGTCGGGATCGCCGCCACGCTCGTACTGACCATGGGCGCCGGGACGTTCGCCGCCGTGCGCAGTGGCCTCCTCCCCTTCGGCGGCACGTGCCGCGACGGCACCGTACGGCTTCGGGTCGTCGCGGCGCCGGACATCGCGCCCACCCTGACGCTGCTGGCGGCCCGGGCCCGCCGCGACGCGGTGAAGTCGGACGGCCAGTGCCTCGATGTGAAGGTCACCGCGCGGGCCGCCTCGGAGGTCTCCGCCTCGCTGGGGGCCGGCAGCTCCGACAGCTCGGACTTCGAGGTGTGGGTCCCCGATTCCAGCGCCTGGATCGGCCTGGCCGACGCCGGCCAGGAGAGTACGCAGGTCACAGAGATCGGCACCATCGCCTCGTCCCCGGTCGTGGTGGGCGCGCTGCAGGCGCAGGCCAAGCGGCTCGGCTGGCCGGAAAAGACCTACACCTGGGCCGGGCTCACCGCCTCCGCCGCCGGGGCGAATCTGCGACTCGGCGCCGCGGACCCGGCCCGCAGCGCCACCGGGCTGCTGTCGCTCGCCATGATGAACGCCTCCATCGCCAAGCAGGGCGGGGACGCCGACACCCGTACCGCCGCCGTCGCCAAGCTGCTGGCCCAGCACTCCGCCCCCGGCGACGAGGCGGTCATCGCGACGCTGCCGGGCGACGCCTCGAAGGGCGAGGTGGACAACCCGCAGCGCGTCCAGGCGCTCGTCCTGTCCGAGCAGGCCGCGTACGAGCACAACACCACCGACGGCGACGCGCCGGACCTCGACCTCTTCTACCCCAAGGACGGCACCGCGGTACTGGACTACCCGTACACCCTGGTCGACCCCGACGGGGCGAGCACGGAGGTCGAGCGGGGCGCCACGCGTTTCCTGGCGCTGCTCCAGAGCTCCGGCGGCCTGCGGCAGTTGGCCGCGCACGGGTTCCGGCCCCCGGAGGGCGATCCGGTGGCCGCGGTGCTGGCGAAGGCGGGCGGCCGGACTCCGCAGCCGGTGGACGAGCGGGCCGCCGACCTGCCGGCGACGGCGGAGCTGAGGCGGGTGCGCACGCTCTGGCAGATCACCGTACAGAACGCCCGGCTGATCACCGTCGTGGACGTCTCCTTCTCCATGGCCCAGACCGTGCCCGGCTCCGGCGGCCAGTCGCGGATGGAGGTCACCAAGGCCTCGCTGCTGCAGGCCCTGTCGCAGTTCACCGAGAACGACGAGATCGGCCTGTACGAGTTCGCCGCCAAGCTCGACGGCGCCCGCGACTACAAGGAGCTGGTCCCCGCAGGCCGGCTCGGCGACAGCACCGCGAAGGGCGTCACCCAGCGTTCCCGGCTGACCTCGGCCTTCGGCTCCCTCAAGCCGGTGCCGGACGGGGCGACCGGCCTGTACGACTCGGCGCTGGCGATCTATCAGAACGCCCTCAGGACCTACGAGGCGAACGAGTTCAACGCGGTCGTCATCCTCACCGACGGCGCCAACCAGGACCCCGGGAGCATCTCGCTGGGCGCCCTCACCTCCGAACTCAAGAAGCTCGCCGACCCCCGGCGCCCCGTCCCGCTGATCGCCATCGCCATCGGCCCCGACGCCGACAAGGCCGCGTGCGACCGCATCGCGAAAGCCACGGGCGGCGCCGCCTACCGGGTCAACGACCCCACCGAGATCCACGCCGTGCTGCTCAGGGCCGTGGTCGCCGCCTCCTCGGGAGCGACCGCGTCCTGAGGACTGAGGACATCCACCGCTAGTCGGGCCACTCGTGGACCGGGACACCGGAGTGCATCAACTCGCAGTAGCGCACGGTCATCGCGGCCAGTGCCCGCTGCCGGTCCGGGCCGCGCCCCAGCTCGCGGTGGAAGGCGTCCCGCTGCCAGCGCGCCCCGTTGGTGCGGCGGGCGCAGCGGCCCTCGATGATGCCCAGGTAGTGGTCCCGGTCCACCGGGTCGATGCCCCAGGCGTCGAGCCCGGCGGCGGCCAGCGGCAGCAGTTCGTCACGCACCAGGTCCACGGCGGCGATCTCGGCGAGGGAGCCGCCACGGGCGCCCCTGGGCCAGCGCAGCACGGCGTCGATGCCGTCGCGGCACGCGGTGTCGAAGTTCGCCTCGGCGACGGCGAACGGCAGCCGGCCCCAGACCGGGCGCTGCGCCTCGGCCAGGGCGCGTACCAGGCCGTAGTAGAAGGCCGCGTTGGCGATCACGTCGGCCACCGTGGGCCCGGCGGGCATCACCCGGTTCTCGACACGCAGGTGCGGCACGCCGTCCACTACCGCGTAGACAGGCCGGTTCCAGCGGTACACGGTGCCGTTGTGCAGCGTGAGCTCCTTGAGCCGGGGCACCCCGCCCTCGTCGAGCACCCGCAGCGGGTCCTCGTCCTCGCAGATCGGCAGCAGGGAGGGGAAGTACCGTACGTTCTCCTCGAAGAGGTCGTACGCGCCGTTGATCCAGCGCTCGCCGAACCAGGTGATCGGGCGTACGCCCTGCACCCGCAGCTCCTCCGGCCGGGTGTCGGTGGCCTGCAGGAACAGCGGTATCCGGGTCTCGCTCCACAGCTCGCGGCCGAACAGGAACGGGGAGTTGGCCCCCATCGCGATCTGCGGCGCCACGGCGACCTGCGCGGCGTTCCACACCGCCGCGAAGCGGGCCGGGGTGACCTGCAGGTGCATCTGCATGGAGGTGCAGGCGGCCTCGGGGGCGATGGAGGCGGAGGTGGTGGTGAGCCGCTCGACGCCGGCGATGTCGAGGCTGATGGCCTCGCCCCTGGCGGCGAGTATGCGGTCGTTGAGCAGCATGTAACGGTCGGCGCGGGAGAGGTTGGCGGACACCAGGTCCTGGGCGCCCAGCGTCGGCAGGATGCCGACCATGACGATATGCGCGCCGACCTCCTGGGATTTGCGGTCGGCATATCCCAATGCGATACGCAGCTCTTCGGCCAGCCGGTCCAGGACCCGGCCCCCGAGCCGGTGCGGGGCGATATTAACTTCAATATTGAACTGCGCCAGCTCGGTCTGGAAATCGCGGCTCGCGATGCGCTCCAGCACCTCTTCGTTCATCATGCGCGGCAGCCCGTCCGAATCCGTGAGATTCAGCTCGATCTCCAGCCCCATGAGATTGCGCGGGCGGTCGAACCGCTTCTCGTCCAGGAGCCGCTCCAGCCCCATGAGGCACTGCCGCAGCTTCCGGCGGTACCGCAGGCGGTCGGACAGGTCGAACCCGGTGGCCACGACCTTTTCCCCCATGAGGCGTCCCTCCTCGAATGGTCGGTGATCGGATGATGCCCACCCTTAAGATCGATAACGCCCCGCGCGGGCCCCGCAGCCGCTATGCTGACCCAGTGTGTTACGCGGGCACATTCCGTTGGCAAGACGTGACGGCCGCGCGGTGGGCCCGGCTCGTGAAAAACACCGACGAGAATCAGCCATCCGCAGTAGCCCGGGAAGCCCTGATGAGGCGTGGGCAATACACCGTAAATGCGGAGTAATTAGCTGGCGAGGACGGCGGAATAGCGCCTTGCCCGTAATCCCGAAGACGGCTAGACGAAACACTGCGCGAACACACTTCGTATAAACTCCGCTCACAAGGCAGAGACTCCGCGACCCGCCGGAAGCGCCCCGCAGGCGTCCGGCCGTGGGAAGGGATCCGCATGCCACAGCCGATTCCGCGCGCCCCCGCCCCCACTGGCACTCAGTGCCGGGTCCGTTGCCTCCTGCCCTGGTCGCAACGCTGACAGTGCCGTCCGCACCCGCCGAGCACCATCGTGTCTCCCGATGAGAGGCCGCCCACCATGCCGCTGCAGGTCCCCCCAGCCCCCGCTCCCGCTCTGCGGAGCGTCCTTGCCGCTCTGAGCTCACCCAGCGCCGTCCGTGAGGCCCGCACACCATCGCTGCGCTCCTCCGCCGGACCGCTGGTAGCCGAGCACCCGCTGCCCGTCCATGTCCTGGAGCCCCCGAGCCCGGCGGCCGGGGCGGTCGCCGGACGGGGACTGCCGGGAGCCCGGCTCACCGGCTGGCGCTTCCACATCCGGGCGGGCGAGAGGGTCGCCGCGGCGGGCGAGACGGTCCGCACCGCGGACGGCTGGACCTTCTCGCACTTCTGCGAGGGCCCGTATCTGATGTCCACCGAGCGCGCACTGCGGCAGGCCGACGCCCTCGCCGCCGCCTACCAGCCGCATCTGCTGTCGGTGCCGGGCCTGTACATGCTGACCCTGTGGCTGCACAGCGATCCCACGGCCGACGCGGCCACCGCGCAGCCGGCCGCGGCCGACCTGCTGATCCCACTGGCCCCGGCGCCGCCCGGCATCGCAGCGCACCGCATGCACCGCCTGTCGGACCTGGTCCCGGTCCTCACCCACCGGCTGGCTCCCGCCCCGCTGCTGGGGACACTCGCCTGACGGAGCCCTCAGGGCGGCAAAGCGGACACCCTCGTGACCTTACGGTCACGGGGGTGTTGCTTTGTGCGAGCAACCGACCGCTCGGGTGAATGCGTCCCCAACTAACAAGAAAAGCTCACACGAAATGCCTGCGGAATCACGTGACTAGAGCAACACTGGACCCGACCGACTGAAACGGGGGCGCGGTCATGACCGAGGTATCTACCCCATCCGGCCGTACGTCACACCTACAGCAGCGAAAGACGCCGTCAATGTGCCAGCACCAGAGCCAGTGCCCCTCCGCCGAGAGCCCCGACCGGGACGCCGCCCAGGTAGTGGCCCACCACCCGGAGCAGGGCTGGAGCCTGCTGTGCAACGGCGTCCTGCTCTTCGAGGACACCGGCGAACTCCTGCCCAACGGGCAGATCATCGCACCGCACCGGCCGCTGGGGATCGAGCTCATCGTGACGGCCGCCTGACACCGCCGGCACCGCCCGACGTGCCTGTGGGCCGACCCCGCCCCAACTGAGCGGCGGGGCCTGCCCGTACGCAGGCGTGCTAGACCTCGTACTCGTCCAACGGCGGGCACGAGCACACCAGGTTGCGGTCGCCGTAGGCCCCGTCGATCCGCCGCACCGGCGGCCAGTACTTGTCCGCCGCCGAGACCCCGGCCGGGAACGCCGCCTCGTCACGGGTGTACGCGTGCGCCCAGTCCCCGCCCAACACCGCCGCCGTGTGCGGGGCGTTGCGCAGCGGGTTGTCATCCGCCGGCCACTCGCCCGAGCCGACCCGCTCGATCTCCCCGCGGATCGCGATCATCGCCTCGCAGAAGCGGTCCAGCTCAGCCAGGTCCTCGCTCTCCGTCGGCTCGATCATCAGCGTCCCGGCCACCGGGAACGACATCGTCGGCGCGTGGAAGCCGTAGTCGATCAGGCGCTTGGCGACATCGTCGACCGTCACGCCCGTCTCCTTGGTCAGCGGCCGCAGGTCGATGATGCACTCGTGCGCCACCAGCCCGCCCGGCCCCGTGTACAGCACCGGGTAGTGCGGCTCCAGGCGCTTGGCCACATAGTTGGCGCCCAGCACCGCCACCTGCGTCGCGGCCTTCAGCCCCTCCGCGCCCATGAGCCGTACGTACGCCCACGAGATCGGCAGGATGCCCGCCGAGCCCCACGGCGCCGCCGAGACCGGGCCGACGCCGGTCGCCGGTCCGGCCTCCGGCTGCAGCGGGTGGTTGGGCAGATACGGCGCCAGGTGGGCGCGGACCGCGACCGGGCCGACGCCGGGGCCGCCGCCGCCGTGCGGGATGCAGAAGGTCTTGTGCAGGTTCAGGTGCGACACATCGCCGCCGAAGTGGCCCGGCTTGGCAAGCCCCACCAGGGCGTTGAGGTTCGCGCCGTCCACGTAGACCTGCCCGCCGGCGTCGTGCACGGCCGCGCAGATGTCGCCGATGTGCTCCTCGAACACGCCGTGCGTGGACGGGTAGGTGACCATGAGGACGGCCAGTTCGTCCGCGTACTGTCCGATCTTGGCGTGCAGGTCGGCGATCTCGACCTCGCCGTCGTCGCTGGTCCTCACGACCACGACCTTCATGCCGGCCATCACCGCACTCGCGGCGTTGGTGCCGTGCGCGGAGGACGGGATGAGGCAGACGGTGCGCTGCGTGTCGCCGTTGGCCCGGTGGTACGCGCGGACCGCGAGCAGGCCCGCGAGCTCGCCCTGGGAACCGGCGTTGGGCTGGAGGCTGACCTTGTCGTAGCCGGTGACCTCCGCGAGCTGGTCCTCCAGCTCACGGATGAGGGTCAGATAGCCCTGCGCCTGCTCGGCCGGGGCGAAGGGGTGCAGTGCGCCGAACTCGGGCCAGGTGACCGGCTCCATCTCGGTCGTGGCGTTGAGCTTCATCGTGCAGGAGCCGAGCGGGATCATTCCCCGGTCCAGCGCGTAGTCGCGGTCGGCGAGGCGGCGCAGGTAGCGCAGCATGGCGGTCTCGGAGCGGTGCTGCCGGAAGACCGGGTGCGTGAGGTAGTCGTCGGTGCGCAGCAGGGCGTCGGGGACGGCGTCCTCGGTGACCTCGTCCAGCGCCCCTGCGTCGCCCGTGACGCCGAACGCGCCCCAGACGGCGGCGAGCTGCTCGCGGCCCGTGGTCTCGTCGCAGGCGATGCCGACCAGGTCGGCGTCCGTCTGCCGCAGGTTGACCCCGGCCGTGCGGGCGGCGGCCACCACCTCGGCGGCCCGGCCCGGCACGCGGGCGGTGACCGTGTCGAAGAAGGTGTCGGTGGTGACCTCCACGCCGCCCGCGCGCAGCCCGGCCGCGAGGATCGCGGCGTAGCGGTGGGTGCGCCGCGCGATGCCCTTCAGCCCGTCCGGGCCGTGGTAGACCGCGTACATCCCGGCCATGACGGCGAGCAGCACCTGCGCGGTGCAGATGTTGCTCGTGGCCTTCTCGCGGCGGATGTGCTGCTCGCGGGTCTGCAGGGCCAGCCGGTACGCCTTGTTGCCGTCCGCGTCGACGGAGACGCCGACCAGGCGGCCGGGCAGGCTACGGGCGAACTGCGCGCGCACCGCCATGTATCCGGCGTGCGGTCCGCCGAAGCCCATCGGGACGCCGAAGCGCTGGGTGGTGCCCACCGCGATGTCCGCGCCCAGTTCGCCGGGTGAGGCCAGCAGCGTCAGCGCCAGCAGGTCGGCGGAGACGGTGACGATCGCGCCGAGCCCGTGGGCCTGCTCGATCAGCGGCTTCAGGTCGCGTACGGCGCCCGACGCGCCGGGGTACTGGAGCAGGAGGCCGAAGACACCGCGCTCGGCGATCTCCGCCGGGATCCCGTCGGAGAGGTCGGCGACGACCACCTCGACACCCGCCGGCTCGGCGCGGGTCCGGATCACCGCCGTGGTCTGCGGGAAGGTGTCGGCGTCGACCAGGAACACGCCGTCCTTGACCTTGCCCACCCGGCGGGCCAGCGCCATCGCCTCGGCGGCGGCCGTGCCCTCGTCCAGCAGGGAGGCGCCGGAGGTCGGCAGCCCGGTGAGGTCGGCGACCACCGTCTGGAAGTTCAGCAGCGCCTCCAGGCGGCCCTGCGAGATCTCCGGCTGGTAGGGCGTGTACGCCGTGTACCAGGCCGGGTTCTCCATGACGTTGCGCAGGATCACCGGCGGCGTGAAGGTGCCGTAGTAGCCGAGACCGATCATCGGGTGCAGCACCTGGTTGCGGTCCGCGAGCGAGCGCAGCTCGGCCAGTACGTCGGCCTCGGTGCGGGCGGCCGGCAGCTTCAGTGCCTCGGCGCTCTTGATGGCGTCCGGCACCGCGGCGGCGGTCAGCTCGTCCAGCGAGCCGTAGCCGACCTGGGCCAGCATCTTGGCCTGTGCGGGCGCGTCGGGGCCGATGTGGCGGTCGGCGAAGGGAATGCCGCGCTCCAGCTCGGAGAGCGGGATTCGGTTGGCGGTCATCTGCGGAGGCCTCCTGGTCTGACGCGCTGGTCTGACTCCATTGGGCCTCCCCCTCTGTCATCTGAACCTGAGAGCTTCACCGTCCCGCGTGAATCCACGGAACGGCTTTCACCGTCGGTGAGGCAGCACCCGGGGCGACGCTGCCCTCGGACCCTTCCTGCTTTCCAGAGTGACCTCACCCGTGCGGTACGGATGCCTGAGAGATTCCGGGGAGGATTTGCTCCTTCGGCGCCCGGCTGACCTGCACTGCCGGGACTCTCCCGCATGGGGTCTGCGGCCGCTGCCAGCCTACCAGCGCGACTCCTGACGCCGACATGTGACAGAAGGTGTCTTTCATGACTAAATAGGATCAATCACGATCAGTTGGAGGAACCGTGCAGACCGGTATCGATCCGCGCAGCCTCATCGGCCGCAGGGCCTTCGACATCAACGGAGTCAAGATCGGCACCGTCGACGAGGTCTACCTCGACGACGCCACCGGCGAACCCGAATGGGCCGCCGTCCGCACCGGCCTCTTCAGCCGCGACGCCTTCGTCCCCCTGGAGCCCAGCGCCTTCGTCGAGGACCACCTGGTCGTCCCCTTCGACAAGGCCCTGATCAAGGACGCCCCCGACTTCGGCGTCGGCCGCCACCTCTCCCCCGAGCAGGAGCTCCAGCTCTACCACCACTACGGCCTGGAACTCCCGCCCGCGACCGCCCGGCCCGACCACGACTTCGGCAAACTGGCGACCGACGACTGACCTACACCAGCGGCAACGGATCCGACGGCTCCAGCTCCGGATCCTCCACCGCGAAGGTCCGTACCCGCCCCGGCACCAGCGACGCCGGTTCCTCGAACCGCACCGTCACCCGCCCCACCCCGCTGCCCTGCACCCACCCCGCCCCGTACTCCGTGTGCCGCACGTCCTGGCCGGGCATCCAGCGACGCGCGGGTGCGGCCGGCTCCTCCCGCACCACCACCGGCTCGGCGCCGTCGGCCGGCTCGTCCGCGAGGGCGGAACCCGCCGCCTGCGCGAACAGATCCTCCTGGGTGAAGTCCGCGAGCCCCGCCACGCCCACGCCCAGCAGCCGGACCCCGCCCGTCGTGTCGACGGCCTCGATGAGCCGGCCCGCCGTCTCCCGCACCACCATCGGGTCGTCCGTCGGCCCCGGCAGCGTCTCGGAGCGCGTCAGGGTGCTGAAGTCGTACCGGCGGACCTTGATCACCACCGTCCGCCCGGACCGCCCCGCGTCCCGCAGCCGCTTCACACACCGGTCGGCCAGCCGGTCGAGCTCGGTCCGCACCCGGATCCGGTCCGTCAGGTCCACGTCGAAGGTGTCCTCGACCGAGATCGACTTGCTCTCCCGCTCCGCGACCACCGGCCGGTCGTCCAGCCCCGACGCCATCGCATGGAGCGACGCGCCGTGCGCCTTGCCCAGCAGCCGTACGAGCTCCGCCTCCCCCATATGCCGCACCTCCACGATCGTGCCGATCCCGGCCCGCCGCAGGTGCTCGGCCGTGGCCGGGCCGACGCCCGGCAGCGTGCGCACCGGCATGGGGTCGAGCAGCTCGCGCTCGGTGCCGGGCTCGACCACGACCAGCCCGTCCGGCTTGGCCTCCTCCGAGGCGATCTTGGCGATGAGCTTCGACGCCGCGAGCCCCACCGATGCCGTGAGCCCCGTCGCCGCCCTGATGTCCGCCCGCAGCTTCTCCGCGACGCCGCGCGGATCGTCCCCGATGCCACCCGCCTCCAGGTCGACGAAGGCCTCGTCCAGACTCAGCGGCTCCACCAGCGGGGACAGCTCCCCCAGCAGCCCCATCACCACATCGCTGACCTGCCGGTAGAGCCCGAAGCGCGGGATCAGGTACGCGGCGTTCGGACACAGCCGCCGCGCATGCGCCATGGCCATCGCCGAGTGCACCCCGTGTACCCGGGCCTCGTACGAGGCCGTGGCGACCACCCCGCGCGGGCCGAGGCCGCCGACGACCACCGGCTTCCCCCGCAGACTCGGCTTGGACGCCTGCTCGACGGCAGCGAAGAACGCGTCCATGTCGAGGTGCAGGATCGTCGGCGCGCTTCTCACACCACCGATGCTGCCCTACGCCACTGACAATCGCCGTACATCAGTACGGTCCGGGGCATGTCGCGCCGTCGCGGTCGCGCAACCCCACCCGCGATC
>Ga0307517_10010654_pt1 | contig 12837 bp, 16 predicted proteins | sample 23_EM_MG_FD_194515 | JGI IMG/M metagenome (GOLD analysis project Ga0307517, IMG submission 194515) | Populus trichocarpa ectomycorrhiza microbial communities from riparian zone in the Pacific Northwest, United States - 23_EM | ecosystem: Host-associated > Plants > Roots > Unclassified | place...
AAGGAGGTGGGCAAATTTAAAATTTGCCCAGCACTTACCTGGTGGGTAACAGTTGGGTAATTATAACACAAACTCAGCCCAAACCCACCATTTGCCTACCAGGTAAGTGACCCCTTGTCCCCAGTGAGAGGGCTTTCGCGGTTAGGACGGAGAGGCGACTCTTCGACATCGGTTTGTACTTGGAGATGAACGGATCGGGGACGAGAGATGATCCGTTCGAGTTTTCCGATGATCCGATCTTGGGCGCGTCGCCCGCTAGTCCTGGATCCGGAAGCTTGGGATCCGAGGAGTCGGGAGAGACCGTCTCCATCAAGAGCGTCCGTCGTGTGGTGACGCCGATGCCCACGACCAGTGGGCAGAGGGCACGCAAGGGGAAGAAGAGAGGGCCGAAGAGATTGGCGGCGATGCAGCCGACTGGTCATGGGGGTTGTACCAGGTAGGTTCAGGGAGTGAGTCTTGTTGGCTTAGACTTACTCCCTTAACCCAGATCTGAAAGCCCTTACGAGGCACAACCGGTTGCCGGTCCTTCCAACAAGCGTTTGGAGTCGTTGGAAGCGAAGATGGAGAGGGATCTTGGGAAGGGGAAGAAGGGCACCATGGATCGCACCTTGAGTGGTAGGATGGTGTCGATATGGCCGTTGGAGAGCAGTGATCTCGTGGTGTATCCCGAGATCTCTGATGCGGATAGGATGAGGTTCACCCGCGGCCAGTCTAGCTCTTTGGCCAAGTAGATAGGGCTTCTCCAATGACACGAGTTTTGCCTTCGTCTTGCTGTGGTGATGAAATAAGAAAAGATAAGATAAGATAAGATAAGTCCTTGGAAAGTTCGAAGAAGAGAAAAGGAGAAAGGATTAAATGTCCACGTGACTGTGGCACGTGCAGGCATCTGTAGCTTAGCCGTAGGAGACGAAGGGAAAAGGCGAAAATCGTGACATGCTGTTGGAGTATTTATTTAGGATTCAAAGCGCCAGAGAACAACAATGGAGAGTAATCAAATGCGAAGAAGGGTAAATAGGGTGGGAAACTGATGTCTAAAGACCTGAGCATGGCCACAAGTGGACTGTGTTTGGAGGTGGGTGTCCTTGGTGGGTGATGCAATGTACAAGTTGTGATGTGTGACTGGTGACTGTGACCACTTGACATGGCAATGATTCTAAGTGACACCATCGCTTTGTCCCACTCTGGTACGATGTGCTCATTGATTTCCTAGGCTACCCTAACTCCAGCCTACCTGAAATTCTGGCATCCAGCAGCTAGTGGATCTTGTCACTCTGGTACATCTGTGTGCCGGATGGATGGGTCACTTCATCATTCAGGTGGTGGGGTGGGCTGTGGAACCACGCTCTCCTCAAAACTTCTGTCAAAACCCCTGTCTATTTTGAGATGTCTGTATGCACAGGTGTGCCAACTTTTATCCACTGGCCCTTACAAATACCGTCACCAGTCCCAAAGTTCCCCTCAGAATACTCATGATTCCCTGCACACAGTGCAACTGCATGTTCTAATGCCGCAGTGGCCTCAAACATCATTACAATGCCATCCATGAATACCACCCAGGGCTAGATGTTCCAGTTACCAAACCTTGGCGGGATCATCACCTGTTTCTCACTGGTGCGCATGCATTTCTCAATGATATCAGAGGTAATCTGTATATTCCTATAGCCAAGCAATGCAACGAGCGTGGGGAATTTCTTGCTGCAGATGTGCCACCTATACCACTAGTCATGTGGTCAGAAACTGATTGGTTCCCCTTCAACTCTTGTGTTGGTTTCAAACTTGTGGACCTCATCTTTACTGAAGTAGAGCTATCAAAGAGAAAGGTGGACTGCCTACTTAAACTCTGGGCCACCACCCTGGTCCCTCATGGTATCCCACCACCAATAAATGATCACACAGATCTATTACGACAAGTTGACTCCATCCCACTCAGAAGTGTCCCCTGGGAAAGTTTTTCCCTGAGTTACAAGGAACTGCCACCCATAGCCAACTGCCCACCTGAGTGGAAGCTCACAGAATATGAAGTGTGGTTCTGTGACCCTCGCAAAGTGATTAGGGGCATTCTCAGCAACCTGGAGTTCAATGGCCATGTGGACTACTCTGCATATTGAGAATTTGAAGCTCTCAACATCGGTACTGTAACACAATGTCAGGAGACTGGGCATGGCAACAATTGGTGTGTTGCATTTCTGGTGTACATGTTACTATTATTAATTCTGGCACAGGATATAATCTCTGAAGATCCCTCGACACATGGCTCAATGTTTGTACCAATTATCCTCAGATCAGACAAGACTATGGTTTCTGTTGTGACTGGCCAGAATGAATATTACCCTCTCTACCTGTTAATTGGTAATATCCAGAATCACATGAGAAGAGCACACAAGAATGCCCTTATTGTGACCAGTTTTCTCCCTATCCTAAAGGGTAAACCCACTCATGTCTGTTTATGTTATGCTTATACTTGCATCATTAGGTGCTAGGAAGGACACGGACACAGAAGAGTTCCATCAGTTCAAACGAACACTAACCCATGATGCAATCGCAAACATCCTCCCTATTGAGCCATTCATGACAACCCCCAATATTGTTCAATGCACTGATCAATACTTTCATCACGTTCTATATGGCCTTGGTCCACATATATCTGATTACCCAGAGCAAGCCATAGTATCATGGATTCTGATGAATTGGTGCCCCACATACATTAATTTCCTTATCCACTCATTGGAACAGGTGTCCTTAAGAAAGTTGTGATAACTTTGTGGAGTTTTTCCCATGCACTGTGTGCATTAACTCCACAACTCTTGTTGTTCCCCAGACTGACTGGGGCTTTCACAAATCGCTCCATGACCTTTGTGGTCCAGCAGGGGATCACCTGGTTGATCGGGTGGTTTCTTGGTTGATCACAGGGTCCCAGGGTGTTGCGCTCATGGGAAATATCATCCCCCCCATCACGTAGCACCCCTGGGGCTTCCCCCCCATCACATAGCACCCCTGGGGCTTCCCCCCGTGCTCCCTCCCATCAATCTCATCCAGGAGGATGCTCGCTCGTGGGAAATGTCTTCCCCAGCATCCTCCCCCTCCCAGGCACCCACCCAGGGGGTCCCACCACACGTGCTCACTCAATATAGTTTAATTACATTGTATTAGCATAGTTTTCGGCCCCATCTGAAACGCATGACCGCACAAAATGTGCAAAATAAAATATGACAAAAGTCCTACCCCTACAGGACATCAAATGCGGACGATCCCGCTAAACGCAGCCACAAATGGACAACAATTGAACAAGTTATGTTCGATTTTTGTACGGGTGCCGAGTGAGCATTGCCAGCTCGCCACACGGATTGATGGGATTGATCGCAGCTTCCTTTTTCAGAACGCGTGCGGAACCCGGGCTCGTCCCGGGTTGCAGCCCCTTCCCCTCGTGATTGGGGGTCACACAGGTAAGCTAGGGCCTAGCCCTTTGGTATACTAACTATTGTAATGTATATATAGGGTTTGAGACTGTTCCAGGGTCACCTGGTACAGGTCTGGTTACCCTCACCCTGAGGGGTGGGGGTAGAAATCTTCCCAAAGTGGGCACATTAGGTATGTGGTTGCTTGGCCCTTCTAGGTGTTTGTTATACTCACAAACGCCAAGGGATTCCGCCACTTTCGGTGCGATTTGGTGAGGATTTCCTCACCTTGCCTCCCAGGTGGGTGGGATGAAATTTGCTTGCTGTGCCCCCCAAAGGTAAGCATTCATTTATCCCCTTTAGACGTCTATTCTACTAACATCAACGAAGGGAATTGAGCCAATTTTGGGCTTGTTTGGTTTGGTTTATGTCCCCCCACTCCAGGGGGATCAAAATTGCAAAAATTGCAATTGTGCCTGAACACGACGTGCATTTGCTTTGCCCTTTTGGTCCATTATTCTGGTATGTATTCACAAGGGAATCATGCCCCTCTCATCCAACCACATCCCCTTTTGCTGCCCTGGCAGATCAGGATGTGTTTTTGGGCCTTCTTTTGCTCCTGCGTCTGGGTTTTTCTCTCCCCTCGTTTGGCGCGTTGCTCACACATTTTAGGCATTAATGTTAGTGGGATAATGACCCCTGCATGCTATCTGTGCTGCAGGGGACACTTGTGCACACCCATCTCAGTTTGGGGCCCAGATCTGCTTCTGGGTCGCTTCAATTGCTTCACATACATGCAGGAGGCCTTGGGAACTGTATAGCCATCTGCCTCTGAGGGATTCCGCGTGATTTTACGTGTATAAAGTGTGTACTCATTGATATATCAATGTTTTTTGCTAAATCTCTCTCCCCATCTCCAGCCCTTTATTCACCACTTCTCAGCTCGTTTGTGCCTATTCCTGGGTGGTTTATACTTCTAGTATATGCTCCCCAACTCGCTTGTAGAATGGTGCAACGATCGGTATGTTATTTCACCTTTTGTCTTTCACCTTCACCCTAAAAAACCTTATAGATTTTCGCTTTTTCTATCACATTGCAGACATTATTTTAGGTTGGGGAGGGCTAGTACTCATATATTACATGTTTCCTATGTATACTAGCACTGTAGATACACCAATAAAGTAACTTTCACAATGATATACAAGGGGGAAGGATCTGCATGAAATTAGGGCATTCCAAACACTGGGAGATGTAGACATTGTTCTATACCATAAAGCTATGCTCAATTACCTCATATATGACATACATATTAAGCCACACAAAACCCACAGGTAGTCCTTTACCCCGTTCTCAATATACACTTTTGAGAACTTGGATGAAAAACAGAGGAATGGTGAAGTGGATCAACTTAAATACTTATTTGTTTGTTCTGATTATATATATATATGTTGCTTACATATATTCTAGTCTATTCCTACATTTACAGACCAACTGGGCATGTATTGCATGCCCAGCAGAAAGTGAGTCTGGGGATTGGTGACCCGAGACCTAGCCAAAATGTTCCCACAATTGCTACCACATCTCAGAATTTCGGGCACTAAAGTGATCTGAACTCAGACACACAGAATAAAATGTCAAAAACTCGTTTATTCATGCATTCCATTACCACAAATAATGTATAGACAGTAAACACTCATGCATACATATAATATAAGAAAATCCTGGAGCATGGGAAACAGTATATACCCCACAGTTGGTGGGAGGTACTAAAACCAAAAAATGCGAATTACTCAAGAAAGGTTAAATATGGCTGTTAAAATTTTTGCACACATGGAATAGACATACAAGAGACCAAGTACACCACAGGAATAAACAGGATCTCCAAGGTAGCCTTACCTAGAGAGAGATCTACCTCAAAGTCTTGATTCGAGCGTAGAGAAAGGAATCCTAGACATATGAAGATAAAATCGCAGGAGCCTGGAGGTATATGTTATTAGAACAGGCTAGTACAACAGTGAAGTGTGGGCCTACCGTATTGGGTAGCAATCTGCAATTTTCACCCCAGTGCATCCACATCTCCCAAGGCGGGAAATGTGGATGCATTTGTGTAGGAGAGGCATGAATCCAATGAGAATATATACCAGGACAATTACCCAAAGGGGCGAAGCGACTGCGCACCGCATTCGGGTGCAATTGCGATTTTTGCGATTTTGACTCCCCTAGAGCAGGGGTCAGAAACTGCACGAAACAAGCCCAATGTGGGCTCTATTCCCTTCGTTTATATCAGTATAGCAGACGTCTAAGAGGAATAAATGAATGCTTACATGTAGGGGTCGCTACAAGTGAAATTGTCGCCACACACCCGGGAGGCGAGGTGGGGAAACCCTCATCAAATCACGCCGAAAGCAGCAGAATCCCTTTGCATTGGTGAGCATACTAAACACCTGAAAGGGCTAAGGAAACACTTACCTAACGCGCCCACTGCGGGAGGATTTCTACCCCCACCCCTTGGGGTGAGGGTAACTTGACCTGTACCAGGTGACCCTGGAACAGTCTCAAACCCTAGATACACATTACAATAGTTAATATATCAAAGGGCTGCGTTCCAACTTACCTGTGTGGCCCCCAATCGCAAGGGGAAGGGGCTGCAACCTGGGGTGAGTGTCACGAACTCAAGATTTAGTTGATCAAATCAAACAAATCACGATTAAGATTTGTGACATAAAACAAAGGCAGCGTAAGAACAATCGTATTGGTATTAGTACAGCTAATAATACATTCAATACTCGCAACCACAAACCAAGTGATCCTCTACCAAGAGATCATGAAGAACATGACAAGGATGATACACACTACAAGGGCAGTGAACAAACTGACCCTCAACTACCTCACAGTAAGAACATCCCAAGACATTATGCTCTATCTCCACTCCCTCCTGAAGGAGAACCCATCTCATCCAGTCCACAGCGTCCTCCAGACCATCTCTCATCACCAGATACCGGAATTCCTGTAAAGCTGATATCAAGGACTTCTCCTTGGATAACTTCTGTAAATGATCACGAGTCTCCTGCAACTGGGGAGTACAACGTTGATGAGGATGGTGATTCTCCTGAGAAGACAATGAGGCAGTCGGAGACCTCTTCTGACGGCGAGACTGGTGGCAGGACTGGCGCTGACGATAAGAAGGAGGGGGTGTAGTAGATGCTGTCGATGGAGGAGGTGACAGACTCGAGCGAAGGGAGGGAAGAGGGACTGTCTGGTCCAACCTCTCCCTGAGTGACAGGTGGCTCATCGATGACTCAGCATTCGCAATGTCCGGTGGGAGGGACAATTCCGCAAGAGGAGAGTTCACCAATCTGAGTCAGCAAAGAACCAAGAGGAGCTCAATGAGACTCCATGTAATGCATCAATAAAGCATGACACATTACTGACTGCATTTGAACTTGCTCCAAGTTGGACGCCAAGATGATGTAATCTTTCTTCAACTGATTATTCATCACCATCATCCCTTCCAGAGAATCTTCCAATTCTACAATACGAGCCTGGTGCTCATCCATAATCGATATGGCCCCAGAATCAACAGCTCCAGCTCACTTTTTACATTAATCACTGTCAGTTAGCATAGCCCTTTATGCTAAAGTGCTGGTCAAAGTGCCACTAATACAAATGTAACTTTCCCCACTACGTAACCCCTGGGCCATCAGACGTACATCTTGCCTAATGGGGAAATCCTGGAAATACTCATTTAATAGGTTATTTTCCTAGAAATGCCAATTAGGAAGGTATTAAATATGAGGTATGTACAATATTACATAATATTAGCATAATGGGCATGATGCTGGAATTACTGCACTTATGTAATACTTATATAATGGCAGTTATCTATATAGACCCAAACACCTATAGAGAGGCTTTTCTACAGTTTTACATAATAGTGGCTGCACTGCAGCCACTTCTATTATGTAAAAAGTAAGTAATAATTATCCTATAATAGGGCAGCTGCCGCTGGCAGCTGTCACTATTATGTAAATGTGGCTGCGCTGCAGCCACTATTATGTAAAACTGTAGAAAAGCCTCTATAGGCATTTGGGTCTACGATTATTATGTAAAATTTATGTAATAGTGGCTGCACTGCAGCCACTTCTATTATGTCACTATTATGTAATGACAGCTGCCAGCAGCAGTCACAAGACAGTCACATCATCACTATTATGTAAATCTTATGTAAGTGTGGCTGCTATGCAGCCACATCTATTACATAATCCACAGGTTAAGGTTAGGTTAGGTTAGGGTTAGGGTTAGGGTTAGGCCAGGTTAGGCAAGGTTAGGTAATTAGCTTAGCACCTACTTTTGTAAAAGTACCTCACATCCACTTTTGCATAAGGATGGATGCCAACTAGCCTAACTTTTACAAAAAGTGAGCCATAGCTGCTGACCTATATGTCTAGTAAGAGTGCCTGTGTCTTCGTACAATAGCGTTTGCAAACAGCAATGGGAATCCTTGATGGTGTGGCAGTATTGATTCATTTCTGTCTCAAGGATGGACTGGCCAGGCACGAATGTTTCGCCATACATGCCTATAGACCCATCACCAGTGAATTGCCCAAAGACCATTAATGGCATTATGTTTGCACCCTATAGCAGCTTATCACCAGTTCGTTTTCCCCCCAAGGTGACTGTAGCGTTACCAGTGGGACTGAGATGACCGTTTGATAACGGCTGTTTGATCAAGTCAAAATGATACCACACTGCATTGAACCGAGCACCCATCACTTTTCCTTGACCACAACACACCGTGACTGCCGGTTTTTGTGAATCTTGTGTGCTGAACGGCTCCAAGGTGTGTGTACAGGGCCGTTCAAGTTTTATTCTTTCTCTCAATCTTTTATTCTTCGCTTCATCTCAATTCTTCCAACGTGTAGGTTTGGTGCCACATCCCACCAACAGTAAGTCTGTCATCCTGTTCCCTCTGTTAGGATATTGACTTGGCTTGAAGATGCCCCTCCCTAGGCATAAATGGAAGGCTCCAGACATTGTGTCTGGCATCCCATTCGATGGACGGGAGTCCGTGAACTTCGTCAAGGTCTCCAAACAAAAGTGACGCGTTACTGTCATGTCAACTGAAATATCTGTCCCCGTCACTTCCTTATTTCACACAGAGGGATCAACCAAGTCATTACTGCCACCGCATGGCATGGAGCACAACACCGGTGTCTACTCCAACACTGAAGAGACTGTGACATCAACAGCACAAAAGGCAGATCAAAAGGGCCCTAGCCGATCAGCCTTGGTGAGTTCATTTGGTGTGCTGGCATTCCTGTCTGCTCATTTTGACTACAGACAAAGGTGGAAGAGTGCATGGGACTGCTGGACAAACTTATTGACGATATGATGGGGCAAGAGTGTCCCACTGAGGACTTCAACGGGTGTTGCAGCACGTGTTTCACACCAAACGTGCCCTTCCGGTGTCTCGATTGTGTCCCCCCCTGCATGGCGTGCCAACCGTGCATCATTGATTCACACCAACGTGAACCGTTACACGAGATACAGGTGAGTTCCCCTCGCAACTGACACCTACCATATTGTGTATTGATGACTTCGACTATAGAGGTGGAATGGGGTGTTCTTCACCACCGAATCCCTTTCTGGCTTGGCGTTGTACACCAACTTGGCCATTGTGTTGGTGAACGCTGTGAGATACCCTCCATCCCAACTGAACTCACTCTCTTTGACATCACTGGCATTCACACTGTCCACATCACCTACTGTTTTTGTAACAAGACCAAACCTCCTGCTCTCCGTCGTACTCAGCTCATGCATATGCAGTGGTTTCCTGCAACGTGGGAAAGAACGAGTCCGGCTACTCAACTACCTTCACAAACTCCAAACGAAAAGCAAAACCAGCTTGTATGACACATATGCCACCCTCTTCTCTCTCGCAGACTCCACGGGGTTGAAACCCGCCATTGTAAGTTATACATAATCCTTGTGCATTCCGTTGATAACCCTCCCCAAGTACTGTTATAATGAGCTCACCCTGGTGTTCCGCATCTGGGTCCTCCTCCAGCAAATCCGTCATGGGGGTGGAGCCCACATTGCTGGTGGATTCAATGCCCTTGCCCCCAGATCACTCGCAATCGAGTGTCCGGCGTGTCCCCATCCCAGTAAAAATTTGGTCACCCCTTCAGCTGACAGGTAAGCTGATTCTTATTAGTGTGAATCTCTGTGGGCCGAACTAAATTCTCCCTTTTTCTAGCTGGCTGAATACCCTCTACCTTTCTATGGATGCAAACTTCAAGTTGAAACAAAAGGAGAGAGGATTTAGTGATCCTCCGCTTGTGAATGGACTTGCATACATGATATCAAACAACACACTCCAAGTGCACTTAACCAAGTGTGCTGCGAAGAGGTTGACATCTGAGGTACTTGTCTGCTTTATATATTATTATATGTGTCCCTGACACCATTTCCTCCAGATCAACACTTGCGGGTCAAGTTTTCATGCGGTTAATCAGGCACACATGAAGTATTCCAAAGGATACTCTGCAACTGGAGTGGGTGCTGTGGATTGCGCACAACACTTGTTCAAACGCCCGAATGGTGTTGTTGACCTCCAGAAAGGGGAATGGTAAATATATCTACTGCCCTCACTATATTGTTGGTCTCACTTTTTTGTTAGACACGCAAATATGGATTTCGCGCTTCTCTCAACACTACTACCTTCAATTGCGCGAGGTGTCACCTGTGTCCTTGTGTCCTACAACATTGGGTGCCAGTGGGACAAGAAGCTGCAGGCGCGGATCTCTCAGTATTCCACTTCAGCAATGTTTGAGCTCTCCTCTCTCAACTATTGGAAAGTTGTCGTACCAAAGTTCCACCTCTCCGGCCATGGGCAAAACTGTCAACTCAAATACAACATCAACTACACCAAAGGGGCAGCTCGTATGTGCGGTGAAGGCATTGAGTCTGGATGGTCTCAATCAGGCAGTATGGCGATATGGACCTGAGAGAATGGCCCAAATGCCCGCCAAGCCATTCTCGATAGCCATTGGGGGGAATGCAATTGGCAGAAGCTTCTTGGACTTCGTATGTCTCCCCCAAGTTTCAATCCTCATGTCCTGATTTCTTGTCAAGGTGTTTCTTTACTCAAAAATCTTCGCCGGTCTCTTGGATGGGGCAAACCCCAACAGGAGGCCGCCACCTTGTTATCTCAGAAGTATCCGAAGGAAACCATCAACGAGTGGATGGAAATGCACAACAACTTCGACAAGAACCCCAAGAACCCAAATCCATACAAGGAGCCAAAGAACCATGTGTTCTTTATTTCATTTTCTACGCTCAAATGCTGACCTTCACGCTTTTAGGTGTCACAATGAACCAACTCAAGCACGATATTGAGAATGAGGAGGAAAAGCAAACCAAGGGTGGTCAAAGCCCACTGTACAAGGTTAGCCCGGCTGGGTTCTTCTGCATAGCCATTGAGATCGAGGAGCAACAGTAAGTAAACGTAGCTCTGCATGACCCCCAACTAAAGCTCAACCATCTTTACAGGCGTTGGCTACGACAGAAGCAGAAGGAAAAGTCCAAGACTGCAGATGAACTTTCTGAAATAACCAAGGCCCATCGTTCATTATCAAAGTGTATCCATGAGCTCCAGGGATGTCAACGGATCTACATTCCTGGTATCACAGGCCTCCTCAATACCAGCCAAGAAGACGAGAGGTTTGAGGACCAGCCTGAGGTTCTCAAGTTGTGGCTCCCTTCTCAACTCTCAGACGATGATTGATCTGCATGGTGCCTCCCTGGGATCTCCAATCTGGAATTCCGGTTCCAATATGCCCAGGCCAGTGACGCTCTCACTGAACTTTGTTGCCTTCAACAATTGTTCCAGGGAACTCGTGACCAGAATGCCAAGCACACAAAGTCTACGGCTTCAACTACCCGCTCTCAAGGTATCCTTGACAGCTTCCACGGAAGGATCAAACATGTTGCGAACCAGTACTGTAGTGCCCGCCAAGCGTTGTTGGCCCTGGACCCTGAAGAGAAACTAGCCACCAGATGGAAGTGCTATTTCTTGGAGCTGAACGAGGCAGACATCTGCGGACCTGATCACGAGGTTTACAAAATGTCTGAGGGCAAATTTCAGCAATCCTGGATCTGGACTGTGTCTTGCCCTCAACCAAGTTCTTCCAGTCCAATCTCTTCTGATCCACGACTCTCCATTGCTGATCCAACTTCCTCCCATCAACACCCAACACCATCCCTTCCCACAGTCATATTCAGTCAAGGTCTGGGTAGCCCTACTCTCGACAAGAAAGAACAACACCAGTCCCACCGTGCTCACTGAGTGCGGGCCCAGGCAAGAGCTGAACGGTACGAAGAAGAGGTGAAGCTCACAGTTGAAGAGATGGGGAGGACCCTGCAGTACTTCAAATGGAAGGGCTCCTGGTGGCAGTCTATTTCATCTGAGTGAAGCCAGTCCAACAACCCTCCCCCTCCAAATGTTCAAGATGGGCTTCGTGCATATGCCCACCGACAATCAGATATCTACGACAAACTTATCACGTTGTTCGTCAACCACTGGCACGGTTTCCTCGAGGCCCACTCTCTCGGCTCTTCCTGGCTCTGCAACTACCCCCTTGATGCTCACCCTGTCCTCCATGCACAGCCACGTTGTGGCCATTGGAGATTGGATACCAGCATTTCCATCATTCCTGATGCTCCTCGAAAGCCCACAGCATCATCAGAAACCACTGGCCTGACTCCCAAAGGCAACCTGCCCCCCCAGGAGCCCACGTCGTGGCTAAAAACCGCTATTCCAACTCCCAGTGACAACACTGATGCTCCTCTGGATAGTGGGACAAGCGATGGAGAAAGTGGTGATGACTACTCCATACAGGATGACTCCTGGGACGAAGACTTGGGTGATGACAATTAATGTACAGTAGCTTGAAGTACATCACATCATTCTTGTGTTAGGATACGAAGTCTCAATATATCGTTTTTCTTGGTTTTGAATGCGCGGGATGAGCGATCATGGGAAATCTGAACTTGGCCACGCGTCACTTGTGGACTTAGAAATTTTCACGCAGGCAGCAAGGGCGGGTGTGGACTTAGAATTTTATGGGCCATCCGCATGTAACCAATAGTTCCATGCAAGTGCCACATAAGTCGACCGAGCCGAGGACATGCTCAAACGGGCTCTACATCTCAGGAGCGAATGACGCACACCCAAGAATCTACCCGATGAATCACTGTGATTGGTCCAGGATTGAGCAGTTCCTGTGTGGCACTCCAGGAGAACATGCAGTGAGGTTCACAGGGTGCATAGAAGGGTTTTTTAGAGCAGAAAACTGTAATAAAAACACGATGAAAAGTATAAATACTATTAGCATATTTTGTATTCTAAAAAGTGTAATTAAATTCAATCTTTTCTTGTTGT